>JAEEGL011798135.1_pt1 | contig 100507 bp, 83 predicted proteins | sample 9134231 | NCBI WGS metagenome assembly JAEEGL01 (sample SAMN16246548, study PRJNA631951) | gut metagenome | biome: gut microbiome; feature: rumen; material: fiber-attached | host: Bos | place: Iran: Karaj | collected 2018-10 | reverse complement strand
TAGATATCAGCTGGACAGAGACAGCAAACGGATACACAGCAGTAGCGAACTACAAGTGCAGCCATAATGACGAACATACCAAGACAGTTGATGCTGCAGTAACATCTCAGACAACAGCAGCGACCTGTGAGACAGCAGGACGGACGGTCTACACTGCGACAGTAGCGGCAACGGAAGATCCGAAAGGACAGGCACGTACTGCTGATAAGACAGTAGAGATTGAAGCGCTGGGTCATGACTGGGAGTTCGTGGACATCAGCTGGACAGAGAAAACAGGCGGATACACAGCAGTAGCGAACTACAAGTGCAGCCATAATGAAGAACACACTAAGACAGTTAATGCTGCAGTAACGTCTCAGACAACAGCAGCGACCTGTGAGACAGCAGGACAGACCGTATATACAGCGAGTGTAGCAGCGACAGCAAGCCTTGACGAAGAAGAACACAGTGACAGCAAGACTGTAACGATAACCGCTCTTGGACACGATTGGTCAGAGCCGACATACACCTGGAGCACAGATCACAAATCTGTAACAGCTCGCTTCGTGTGCAACAGAGTTGCAACTCACATTGAAGATGTGGTGATCACTGAAGGTATTACTTCTTCTGTAACAACGGCGCCTTCCGCTACACAGGATGGAGTAAGAACGTACACAGTATCTTTCTCCTTCGGAGACAAAACCTATACGGCAACAACTACTGAGGTGATACCTGCTCTCGGAACTGGCTTCGGCGGAACAGTTAAGAGCTTCGGAAGCAAGACGGAGGAAATAATTCTCACGCTTACCGGCAACGGATTCGAGCAGAAAGATATAGTTACCGGCAATGACACGACATATGCATTCGAAAGTGTCCCTGTCGGCACCTATACATTGACGGTATCCAAGTTGAACCATGCGACTAGGACCTATACTGATGTGGTAGTCGGCGTTGAAACTGCAGGCCCCGATGTCGAAATCAAGCTGCTTGGTGACCTCAACGGCGATGGAAAAGTCACGACATTTGATGCGGCGAGAGTTAACTCTCATGCCAGAGGTGTATCGCAGCTCTCCGGTTATGATCTTGTCGTAGCTGATGTGCTTGGGCCTGATGGAGGACCTGACGGACAGGTCACTACAGCTGATGCCGGTCGTATCAACACTCATGCGAGGAAGATCAGACTTCTCTGGGAAGAATAAGCATTCTTGAGGGAAACAACTAAAAAAGGATTTCCTGCTGCTATAAAGCAGCAGGAAATCCAGACCTAATTATATAAAGGCAGGAAACGTTTAGTGCAGAGCAGGCAACTAAAAACGTTGTTGATATGTTTGATAGTTGTGATAACCATACTGGTAAAACCGGTTATGGTTTTTGGTGCTTCCAGTGTAATTACAGTTTCTGCAGATAAAACAGAAGCCAAACCCGGAGACATCATTACTTTCTCCGTAATACTTGGGCCTGTCAGTAATATGGGAACCATGCAGATGCAGTTGGTGATCCCTGACGGGCTGAGTTTCGTGAGTGGTTCGGGTAAACTTGCAGATGGACTTAAAGGAACTCTGGGATTTGATACCGCAAATTTTGTGGAGAGCAATAAGTTTATAAATGGGTATGCTTCAAGTTCGGATTACTCCAGCGGAACTGACACACTGATCTGTACATTCGAGTGCGAAGTGAAAGCTGATTACTCAGGAACTGCTGAAGTCAGCCTTACAAACCTTGAGTTTTACTCATGTGAAACGTGGGAAGATCATACTGATGAATTCAGCGCAGGTAAAGCAATAGTAAAAGTTGTCGCTGAACATTTGCCCGATGACAGTGAGGATCCCGGACAGCAGACAGATCCTACACCCGGTGGCAATGAAGACCCCGGACAGCAGACAGATCCTACACCCGGTGGCAATGAAGATCCCGGACAGCAGACAGATCCTACACCCGGCGGTAATGAAGATCCCGGACAGCAGACGGATCAAACACCAGGTAGCAATGAGGATCCCGGCCAGCAGACAGACCCTACGCCCGGCGGAAACGAAGAACCCGCTCAGCAGACAGATCCTGCATCGTCAGAAGATACGACGCCCAATGATCCTGAGCAGTCAGAGAATACTTCACAGGATGATAACAGCCCAAAGGGTAACGATACACCGTCGGGCAGTAATAACGGGCAAAACGAATCAGGAGACGGCGGACAAGACACGACTGAACCGGATCCGTCTGATACAAATAAGGTCCCCGGAGACGATGAAGATTCTCCAGAGACCGATAATGATTCTAAAGACTCAGATGATAGATCTGAAAGCAAATTTCCCTGGTGGGCGGTATTTGCAGCGGTTGCCTTAGCGATAGCTGTGCTGCTGATAATACTCAAACACAGGGATAATAGGAAAAAAGTGGTCGATACTCTTAACTAGATAATAGTTCTGGATTTGCTATTTGACATGTTTATATGATCATTTCCGATGCTTCTTCATGGTGATCAGAGATGTTGCTATAAGGTTTGTGATCGGGATCGCAAGGACCATCCCGATGCTGGCTGACAGCCCGCTGATGGTCTCCAGTGCGAAGAAAGCCGTGGAGTACAGATGATAGAATGTGAGATCTCTGGCAAACAGGAAGATCATCAGTGAGAACTCACTGCCGAGGAACGCCATTATCAGTGCGTTTGTCATCGTGCCGACAGTGTCTCTGCCGATGTTCATCCCAGATCTCAGCAGATCGCTCCTGCCAAGTGACGGATTGGCTGCGTGCACTTCTTCCAGAGCAGAAGAGATGTTCATCGCCTCATCCATGACAGCTCCCAGAGCGCTGACGATGATACTCGCCACAAGCAGACCGCGGATCCTGACCTTAGCGTCTATATAGCGCAATTGCAGCAGAGGCTCTGCATCCTCGAGTCTGTAGCCGTCTATCTTCGCGATCTTCTGGACTACGAGACCGAAGAGCATGGCGATAAGCATACCGGAAACGGCACCCAGGAATGCGCTTATGGTCTTCCTGTTGACTCCTCCGGAAATGGTCAGTGAGACCAACAGGACGAAAGTGCACATGATGACCGTCGTCGGAATGATCGGAGCGCCTTTGAGCAGCAGCGGGATCAGGATCGAGAATAAACAGATGATCGTGATGGCCAGACCGACCAGAGATTTGAGTCCTGCCTTGCCGCCTACCAGGATCACTGCGATAAAGAATATCGCTATGAAAGCACCGATGATCGGGATCCTGTTGAACTCATACACAGTAGCGCTGTGAGTGCCATCGGTGTGGATCTTTATCGTAAGAGTCACACTGTCACCGACATCGACCGGAACGCCGGAGAGAGCCCCGAAATAGTTGTAGACTGTCATCGTCTCACCTTTATAGTGTCCGCTCTTGACAATGACTGACAGTTCCTGGCTGCCAACAGAAGCATCTTCCGCATATTCATCGGACCTGATGTCAGAGTTGTTTACAGCGATCACAGTCCCTTTTTCGAACACGACCTGTTCGTTACCATACGGGTTGAAGATATCGCTCTTGTCACCGAGGATATCTTCTGAATGGAGCCATATAAACATCCCAAGGAAGATCACTCCGCAGATCGTCAGAACGACGATCGTGGCCAGATCCTTTTTATGGGTAGGTGACGAGGAGTCAGCTTTTTTCGGAATTGGTTGTTTTCTGGATTTCTTTTTCATGACGAACCTCCGGCTATTCATCGTCTATAGACCGTGTGTTCTATTATCCCATAGGATATTAGTCTTTGCAAAACAATATATTGACAGGCAAAGTCCATTATCCTAAGGCACGATTATCATTTATCTCATTTATATAACACGTCCTTTATGTAATCGTGAAACATGTAAAGAATACGGAGTCACTTTTATCTATTAGTACTGTCATGTTAAATCAAAGAATTAATGACAAGATAGTCTCGAACTAGCATTTTTGATTATGAACGCTTGTGCGCATAATATATGAATCCATATAAACAGAAAGGTACGAATCATGCAGACGAAACAGCATCATCGACTCCTGGCGTTATTGTTGACGGTGGTAATGACATTCCAGTTCATCGTCGCAACGCCGCATGTTGCATTTGCGGAGGCGAATACAACGGAAGTTGTCTCGGCAAGTGATGAACAGCAGAACAACCTGCAGACAGAGGAAGCGGCAGAAGATCCTGATGAAGGATCCGGTTATCCGCAGGTCCGGGCAGCCAAGGGAGGGAAGACAGTTCTGGCATTTACCTCCGATATACATAACGGTACGGCGAGCGGAGGTGAGACAAACGTCGGCAACAACCGTTTGAGCACATGGCTGAGCAATGTTCAGCCACAGTATAACAACAGTATCGAAGTCTTTGGTTTCTGCGGTGATATGGCTGCAGCGTCTTCTAACAGTTCAACGTTCTGGACATTCACAAAGACTGTCATGGACAATATCGATGCGCATGAGCTGACTGGCGTCTACGCGGTCGGCAACCATGAATACATGAATGGTGAAATGGCTTCGACATCAAATTCTCCAGCAGTGCGTGAAAAATACGTTTTGAATGGAGAAGCACGCGCTGAGGCAGGTGATAACTTTGTGATCTATTGCCTGGGAACAAACAGCTCACACGGAACAAGCTGGGCTTATGATGACAGTCAGATCACTACCCTTACAAATTACCTGAATAGCGTAGGGAATGATAAGGTCATAATCATTCTGACACATTTCCCTCTTCACAATTACGGAAGCCACAGAACCAGCAACACCTTGCCTGTGCTGAACGCGCTCAATGATGCCGCGCTCGGAGCGGATGGAAGGTATGGTACTTCAGACGACAAGAAGATCGTCTTTCTGTGGGGACACAACCATTCAGAAGGCGATACAAACTATGACGAAGTCTGGCAGCCTGAAGATAAGATCAATAACGATAATAGCTCGACAGTCTATTTCTTCTACGCTGCTGCCGGAAGCATGGCTGACTCGGAATATGGGTCGAGTGGAAGAATAAAGGGAAAGGGCCTTGTTCTTGAGATCGATGGAGATAACAATAACAGATTGTCATTCTCATACTATGATGCTAACGGCAATAACGTAACAGAGCCTGACAGCAAAACGATCACGGAAGCGTCACATGAGCCTGTTGCCATTGAAGGAGTTTCAATAACCAATAGTAATCCTACAGTAAAAGTTGGAAGGACGCTCCAACTCAAATATTCGACGACACCTTCCGATGCTACCGTGGATTCTGTTACCTGGAGCAGCAGTAATACAAGTATTGCCACTGTGAACGAGAGTGGAAAAGTGACCGGAGTTGCAGAAGGAAGTGCTACTATCGCGCTGTCTGTTTCTGACGGACTGTCAAAAGCTACAAGATCCACAAGTGTAGTAGTTAACGTAACCGAAGGCGGTTCGGAGGAGTATACAGTAAATGTCACTCCGACTACCAGTAATCCTGAGCAATCGATTCAGATCGAAGTCGGTGATACGCTTGTCATCAATACGACTAACGGATCTTCAAACAGCGCATATGATTTCACAGCAACACTCAGTAATAGCGGTGTTGCAGAGTTCCAGGGCAGCAGTTCAGCGAGAATCGCTGCCGGGTCTTCAGCAGCGTTTACTGTTGAAGGCACTGCCGAGGGTACCGTTGATATCGTTATTCAGAACAGTAACAGCTACAGCAGTCAGTACGTAAGGAAAGCAACTATTCATTTAACAGTAGGTAGTGGCAGTTCTTCCGAAGATCCTCAGCCCGGAGATACTGTCAGCATCACTCCTTCCACTGACAACCCTGAGCAGTCGATCAGTATAAAAGTCGGAGATACGCTTACCATAGATGTAACGAATGGTTCGACGAACAGTGCCTATGACTTTACTGCAACGTTCAGCAAGAGCGGTATAGCAGAGATACAGGGCAATGCGACTATCAATATCGCAAAAAGCGGGACGGGACAATATAAGATAAAAGGTCTCACTGAAGGCACCACAGATATAATCATTCAGAATGAGAACTCTTATGGCAGTGAGTATGTTAGAAAAGGTACCATTCATCTGACTGTCGGAGATGGAAGCACTCCCGTCGATCCTCCGGTAGGAGATGCAGTAACATACGAACTCGCGTCTACTCTTGAAGATGGCGGTGAATACCTTATCGTAAATACTAATGCAGTTGGTTCGGCTTATGCTCTTAAGAACCCCGGCGGAACATCCGACGGAGCTGCGATCGCAAACAGCAGCAATAGGACAGCTGTTACGATCAAATCCGGTAGTGTAAACTATATCGAAACAAATGACACCGACATCGTATGGACCGCTACAGCGAATTCAAATGGCGGTTTTGATCTTACAAACAATGGAGATTATCTTGAAGGCTCAGGTGGAAGCGTAAGCGTATTCAATCCTCAGAATCACGCTGACAGGTATTGGTCATATTCCTCCAGCGACCATTATCTGCAGCATATCGGTGGACAAAACACACCAACACTCAGATATAGTTCCAGCAACAACTATTTCCAAGGTTCCACGAGCAATACTAATGCAGTCTATCTGTTCAAGAAGACCGGAGAAGATGTCCCTGTTACAGGAATAATTCTGAACAAGAATACTCTGAGGCTTTCAGCCGGTGAGAGCGAGACTCTGACGGTCACTCTTACGCCTGCGGACTCCAGTCATAAGACAGTTACATGGAACAGCAGCAATACATCGGTTGCGACTGTTTCCAACGGCGTAGTAACTGCTCTGGCAGCTGGTACAGCGACCATCACCGCGACTTCAGCTGATGGTCCGTCTGCTACCTGCAATGTGATAGTGACCGCAGCTCAGACAGTCACCTATACTCTTACCGACAAGCTGGAAGCCGGAAAGGAGTATCTGATCGCGACCGCTAATAACGGAAGCGCATTCATACTCTCCAGTGAGACTGGATCCGTGACTGATTCGTTGAAAGGATACTCTGTAAGTGTTGCAGACGGTAAGATAACGATTCCGGCTGCTGATGCGGAGAAGACAGTGTTTGAATGCGTGCAGAACCCCAGCAGCACGGATACGAATTATGTGCGCCTCATGAACGGTGGTAAATATCTGTATGCTGATGGAAACGGTGCGCTCAGGATGGTAGACAGTATTTCCGATAACGGGAAAAACTGGCATTACAGAGACGCTGATAAGTACGTGTTGTGGTTCTATAACGGCTCTACCGGCGATTACGGATATACAGCGACAGGCTCTTACAAGTATTATTTGCAGTACGACAGCAACGGAAACTTCACCAAAGGGATCGTCCAGAACAACGATCAGCTAGCCGATGCAAACACTCCCAAGATCTATATTTTCGAGAAATCCGAACAACAGAGTGCCGGCGGCGAATGCACTATAGCAGTCACAGCCAACAAGAGTGAAGTCTTGCCAGGAGATACTGTCACATTTACTGTAACTCTTCTTGGACCGGTATCGAATTTCGGATCCATGAATATGGAATTGGATATCCCTGCCGGATTGAGCTACGTCACAGGTACAGGAAAACTTGCCGATAATCTGCGTCAGACACTTGGCTTTGATGAGGCCCTGGATGACGGTATGGGTGTGTTCTTTGATGAGAATACGCTCATGATCAGCGGCTGCGGAACCAAAAACTATTCAAGTCAGGATGATACTGTACTCGCCACGTTCGATTGTACAATAGATAACAGTTTCAGCGGACCTGCCACAGTGACTCTTAAGGAAGAGCTGGAAGTCGGTGACGTCGAGAACTGGGTGCTGCTCGAGGCGAGCGCAATAGGAGCTGACATCACGCTTCATGTACATGAATGGGAAGTTTCCTGGAACTGGACAGGCAGCGATGCCAGTGGCTATACAGCAGCTGCAGCAACTATCGCCTGTAAAAAAGATCCAACGCATACACAGACTGTTACTGCGACCGTCGAGTCATCCACACCGTCTTCTGGTGAAGATGCTGGCTACACAGTTTATACGGCTACTGTAACAGCTGCGAACAGCCCTGATGGAACTGCTCATACAGATAAGAAGAGGGTTCTGATCACCTACACGATCTCTTATGAACTTGATGGCGGCAGTGTTGCAACGGCTAACCCGACTGCCTACACAGTAGAAAGTGATCCGATAACCCTGAACAACCCGATCAAGACCGGATGTACGTTCCTGGGATGGACCGGAACCGGACTCGGTTCAGCGACGACAACAGTCACCATTGCTAAAGGCAGCACAGGCGACCGCAGTTACACTGCGACCTGGAGAGTTGACGGATATGAGATCTCCGGTAACATCACAAGTTACATAGGACTTAACCCGGATATCCCGGATTACGTGTATGAAGAAGGAAAGGTTTCCGTTGTGCTTTACTCTGAGGGAAGCGAGACTGTTGTCGCAACAGCAGTGGTGTCAGATGACAATAAGACATACACACTCACTGGAATTGCCAACGGGACCTATGATCTTAAGGTCACCAAAAAAGATCATGCACCGAGAACTTATACGATATCTGTCTCGGACGGTGCTGTGACGCAGGATGTTATAATCCGTCTCTATGGTGATATGAATGGCGACGGAAAGCTCACGACATTCGATGCGGGAAGGATCAACTCGCATGCACAAGGGAAAGGACTTCTCGAGGGTTACGACCTTATTGTCGCGGACGTTTTGGGCCCCAATGGAGTTCCTGACGGAGAAGTCTCAACAGCTGATGCTGGAAGGGTCAATTCACATGTAATGGCCGGCAAACTCCTCTGGTGATATCACCGGCCGGTTTGTACAGATAAGTATGGTATTCCTAAAAGAACTAAGGAAAGGTCAAGATCGATGAAGAAGAGATTTCTAGCGTTACTGATGACAGTTGTTATGTTGTTTCAGATAACTGTCATAACGCCGCATGCTGTATTTGCAGAGGTAACGGATACAAGTGTCTCTACAGGAGGCCAGAAAGATGGTACCGATGTTCCGACTCTGCGGGCTGACAGCGGACTCACAGTACTGGCATTTACATCAGATACCCACAATCAGTCTAATAACACAGCGGCAAACCGTCTGGGTACATGGCTGGACAAGGTCACCGATATCTACGGAAAAAAACCGGATGCCATGGCATTTGGTGGTGATATGGCCGATGCAAGCGCAAGCGAGAGTAATTACTGGACATTCACCCAGGCAGATATGACCCAATTGGCAAACAGAACTGTGAGCGGTGTCTATACCACAGGTAACCATGAGTGGTCTCCCGGCAACTATGGCACCACCTCTTCCAGCGTTAAACAGCAGTTCAAAATAGGAGCAGAAGGCGCAGAAGGAACGAATTACCGTATCTATTGCCTTGGTTCATCGAGCGGTAGCCAGAGTTACTCGTCGTCTCAGATATCTTCCCTGAGGGAATATCTGAACAGCGTTGAAAACGACAAACCGATCTTCATCATCACGCATTTCCCGCTGCACTTTTATTCAAGTGGCAGCGGAAGTTGGGGCGGATGGGGCATGGGCGACCGATCGACCGGTAACGCATCTGATGTTATAGATGTGCTTAACAGTGCCGCGAATAGTGGGAAAAAGATAGTTTTCCTCTGGGGGCACAACCATACACTGTCTGACACATACTATGATGAGATCTATACTCCCGGTTATGAACTGGAATATGCCAATGGAAGCAAGAAAACGATCCAGTTCTACTATGGCGGCGCCGGATGTATGAGCGATCAGGAATACGGAAGCGGCAGCGCGTCTGTAAGAGGCAAAGGTCTAGTCGTTACAATTAACAGCAAGAACCAGCTGTCATTCACGTACTATGACGCTAACGTAAACGACGTGACAGAGGGAGGCACCTTAACAGAACAGGATCCTGTCGCAGCGACAGCCATCAGCATCGATCCTTCTGCTGTAACTGTCATGGCAAGAAAAACAACTAAACTGAGTGTTGTTTTCACTCCTTCAGATGCGACGAATCAGGGCATCACATGGTCCAGTTCCGATGAGAACATCGTGACAGTTGATGACACCGGCAAGATTAAAGGAATGGCTCCGGGAAGCGCAACGGTCACTGCAGTTTCAAAAAATGGAAATGTTTCAGCCATATGTCAGGTCACAGTGACCGAAAACACTTCCACCGGAACGACGTATATTCTGGCCGACAGCATAGAAGAGGGCGGGGAATACCTGATCGTAAGTTCAAAAGCTGACGGCAACGCTTATGCGCTGAGAAATCCCGGCGCGACCTCCAGCGGAGCTTCTCTTGCCGCTGCGCAGGTGACGATCTCCGGTGAGACGATCGAGACAGAAGATGAGGATATCATCTGGACTGCGGGGACCAGATTAAGCGGATTTGAACTGACGAACGGCGAGAACGCAATACTTGCCGGAAAAGGTGGTACCGCATATATATACACATTGAATTCCGATCCCTATGCGGACAGATACTGGTTCTATGACGGTACCTATCTGCTGTATAAGGGCGGCAGTTATACTTATGAGTTATATTACAGCAACGGATTCACACAAAACTCTTTCAACACTGGCAATCCGTCACATCCGGTATATATTTACGAGAGAGTATCTGCTCCGGCACCAGTTTCCGGCGTTACTCTGGACAAATCGAATCTTAACATAAGAATCGGCAGAACTGGCACACTGACAGCAACAGTACTGCCGCGCAACGCACAGAACAAGAGCGTCACCTGGAGCAGCGACAACCCGTCAGTGGCGACCGTCAGCAATGGCGTAGTCACCGGTGTAGCAAAAGGCACGGCAACAATTACTGTAGAGACAGCAGAAGGCGGTTTCACAGCGGTATGCAGTGTCAATGTTTCTGAAGTGACCGGAACGACATATGTTCTGACTGATACTTTTGAAAACGGAAAGAAATATCTGATCGTTAACGGTAAGACCGGCAGCGTATATGTTCTTTCCAATGAAGCAGACGGTTCCAGACAGATGCAAGGTATCTCCGCAGAAGTTGAAGGGGATTCCATCACTCTTGAGGATGAGATCGCCGAGAAAGCCGAGTTCACTGCAGAGATCAGGAACAGCAGCAGCGGCGCAGTCAGTGCGTGGCTGAAAAACGGAGGCAAATACCTGTATACGAACAATGCGGACGGACTCAGAATGGTCGAAAGCAGTGAACAGGGAAGCACTGATAATACTGCAAAGGTCTGGCACTATAAGGCAGACGGAAAAGATCTGCTGTGGTACTTCAAGGATACAAGTTCTTCCGATGGATACACTGATACATCCCAGACATATAAGTATTATCTGGAATGCAATAACGGTGTGTTCACTGATAACCATGTATCCACTACAAGTCTCGCGAATACCAGCAATCTGCCCAAGACATACATATTTGTCGAGGACGACTCTACCCCTGCGCCTGTTTCCGGCGTTGAACTGGACAAAACGTCTCTCACTATTAAAACAGGAAGGACCGCCTCACTCACCGCTACTGTTCTTCCGCGCAATGCACAGAACAAGAGCGTCACATGGAGCAGCAGCAACAATGCTGTGGCGACAGTCAGCAACGGCGTTGTTACCGGTGTTGCACCGGGAACAGCACAGATCACGGTAAAAACTGTGGAAGGTAACTTTACTGCGATGGCTAATGTCACGGTATCTGATGCAACAGGCACGACATATGTATTGACCGACAGCATAGAAGAAGGCGGCGAATACTTGATCGTCAGTTCCAAGTCGGATGGCAACGCATATGCTCTGAGAAACCCCGGCGGAACTTCCGGCGGTGCCTCTCTTGCCGCCGCGCAGGTGACGATTTCTGGCGAGACGATCGAGACTGAAGATGAGGATATCATCTGGACTGCGGGGACCAGATTAAGCGGATTTGAACTGACGAACGGCGAGAACGCAATACTTGCCGGAAAAGGTGGTACCGCATATATATACACATTGAATTCCGATCCTTATGCAGACAGATACTGGTTCTATGACGGTACCTATCTGCTGTATAAAGGCGGAGAGTATACCTATGAGCTATATTACGAAAACGGATTCACAAACAGATCCTTCAACACGAATGATCCGTCACATCCCGTATATATTTACGAAAGAGTATCGGCTCCTGCGCACGAGCATGTTTACGGAGGCCCGGAGTGGATCTGGCATTTCCCCGATACCAATAAAAAAGCTGCTACAAGATCTGTTGATGGTGTTACCGCAACCGCTGTATTCACCTGTCAGGAGTGCGGAGCACCGTTGGAAATCAATGTGGACAGTGACAGCATAACCGAGACTGTGGATGCAGTGACCGGCGATATTACATACACAGCTACAGTAATAGGACCGGGTGGGAAAGCTTATGGCGATGAAAAAGTAGTCAAAGCTGACGTCGAAAAGAAATACAGGATCACGATCACCGCGGACAAGACGATGGTCTCACCTGATGATACGGAAGTAACATTTACTCTGTCACTCAGTCCTGTTGAGTATTTTGGCTATTTCCAGATGGATATTCAGGTTGTACCGGATAATGCCGGCCTTACCTATAAAGATAATTCATTCCAAATAGCTGAAGACTTGCAGAATACCCTTGGATTCGACACTGTCGGCTGGTCAGAGGCTTACAAACGTGTGAATGGTTACGGTCATATAGACTATTCCAGCACAGAAGAGACGATTCTTGGTACATTCAAGTGCACCATCAGTGATACATTTACCGGCTCAGCAATTGTTACGATCAAGGATGGTTTTGAGGTCTATTCAGCTGATGATTTTGTATACCATTCCCCTGAATATGAAATAGTATTCGCAGAGATCACCAATCATGAGCATGTGAACGACGAACCAACCTATGAGTGGACAGGGAATGACGAAGACGGCTATACGAGCGTCAAAGGTTGCATCACCTGTACAATCTGCGGAGCTGAAGTAGTGACAGAGGAAGTCGTACCAACTTTTAAACAGACAACAGCAGCGACCTGCACGACAGCTGGAGCAGGTGTCTGGACTGCGGCCTTCACCAAGGAAGGATTCACAAATCAGACCAAGAATGTGGTGACTCCGCTTGGCGAGCATGACTGGGAGTTCGTGGGCTTCACATGGACCGGCAGCGATACGGATGGGTACACAGCCGCAGTTGCGAATTACAAATGTAAGAACAATGAAGAGCATACCCAGACGGTTACTGCGACAGTAGCATCGAGCGCGATAGCAGCGACGTGTGAAGCAGCAGGATCTGAAGTCTATGTTGCGATTGTAGCAGCTGCGGACAGCCTTGACGGGGCATCGCATAATGACAGTAAGACAGTTAGAATCGAAGCGCTTGGACATGACTGGGAGTTCGTGGACTTTACATGGACTGGCAACGATGCTGAGGGATACACAGCCGCAGTTGCGAATTACAAGTGTAAGAATAATGAGGAGCATATCCAGACAGTTACTGCAACGGTAACGCCTGAAACGACTCCTGCGACCTGTGAGGCTGCTGGACAGACCGTATACACAGCAAAAGTGGCAGATACAGCGAGCCTTGACGGAGAAGGGCACAGCGACAGCAAGACTGTAACAATCCAGGCTCTTGGCCATGACTGGAAGTTTGTCGATGTCACATGGACAGCGACTGAAGGCGGTTACAGTGCTGTAGCAAACTATGAGTGCGGCAACGACAAGACTCATACAACGACAGCCAATATGGCGATCACTGGCGCAGAAGGCGAAGGTGATGACGTTGGCTTAATGGTCTACAGCGCAACACTAGCAGCAACGGACAGCCCTGATGGAGATCCTCACATTGCCACAAAGAAGGATGCCATCACTTATACGATTAGTTACGTGCTGAATGAAGGGACCAATCCTGCTGACGCACCTGAGAGTTATACAAAATTGTCCGAGCCGGTCAAATTGCCTACTCCTTCAAGAGATGGTTATGGCTTTGGTGGCTGGTTTGAGACAGAAAATCTAAGCGGTAATGCCGTGACAACAATCGCGACAGGCAGTACAGGTGACAAGACATTCTATGCAAAATGGGTCGCTAATGCATGCACTATCACTTGGAAGCTGTATGGTGACAATGCTATCAGCACATCCGAAAGTTACGGAACTGCATGGGCGGATGTCGCAAAACCGGAAGACCCGACCAGAGAAGGATATACATTTGCCGGATGGACTGGAAATCCGGAAACGATCACATCTGATGTGGTTATCACTGCAACATGGATCGTCAATCAGTATACGATTACATTCGATACCGATGGCGGAAGCGCAGTTGCAGCCATCATAGCTGATTATGGCACAGCGATAACTGTTCCCGCGGATCCGACCAAGGAGGGATATACATTCAATGGATGGAGTCCGGCGCTGCCCGCGACCATGCCGGCAAAGAACATTACGATTAAAGCGATATGGACAGCCAATAAGTATACAGTAACATTCTACGATTCGGACGGTGAAACTGTTCTACTTGAAGCAGCAGAGTATGAATATGGAACGGCATGGGCAGACGTAGTCAAGCCTGAACCCACAAAACCGGGATACATTCTTGACGGCTGGAGCAATGCACCTGAGGATAAGATCACCGGTGATGTGACAGTAACGGCGAAATGGAAACTGGCAGTTTCTTACGTCATGAGCAACAACTTGAATCTGAATGGAAAGTTGGCCTATAAAGCAAACGTAGTACTGACGGATGAAGTGCTGGCAGATGAGAATGCATATATGCTTATAACATATACAACTGCTCCGACGCCGGATACTGCTGAAGAAGTAACGAAAAAGTACTATGTAAAGGATGCAGAGATCAGTCCCAGTAACGGTATAGATAGAAGAGTATTTGTTGTACCATTCTTCATTGCACAGTTGAATGACAGGATCACAATGAAACTATATTCATCTAAGGGAGAACAGCTGCCGTTCGGGAAATTAGAAGACGATCAGATAGTTAACATGACAACGACCGGTGTTGTGGACACAGCGTGGGCGTATTGCAATAAGGCAATCGCAAGTCCCAAGACAAGTTCCACGATGAAAGAACTGGCAAAGCAGTTGAAGATCTATGGAACAGCGGCTCAGTTATACTTCAATTATCATACAGACCTGATTCCTGAAAGAGCGGTTGAAGATCTGAACGAAGCGGTAGCCGGAGACAGCATAGCAAAAGCGCTTGCGTCGTATTCGGAAGAGATCAGTGGAACGAAACCCGATGGAATAGACAGATACACCAAACTGATAGTCTGTGAAGCAGATCACTCGCTGAAGTATATCTTCTATTTGAAGAAGGGCGTGGATATCTCGAAGTGCAAGTTCGAAATCTGGGATGAAGAAGCGAAAGATGGCAAAGGGGACTATGTGGAAGTCACACCCGTAAAGATGGCAGACGCTAAGTACAGCATCCAGAAAGAGAATATCGCATCCGGCTTGTTGAGCCATAAATACAAGTTCAAAGTCACTTGTAATGGACAGTCGTTTGAGATCACATCCAGCGGCCGTGTTTACATGAGCGATGTATTGAGAAAGAGTTCCAATACGGCAATGCTGAATCTTGCGAAATCGATGTTTCTCTATAGTGAAGCTGCAGAGAAACAGTTCGGAGTATCGCACTAAACATATCCCTGTGATTGGTTGACAATGATTGTCGCCGAAAACTATAATATTTTATAGTTTTTTTGATACCCATCTATTACAAGTATCTAGAACTAAAAGCTGAGAAAGGAGGACACTTAGACTATGAGGTATGAAGAACCCAGAATGGAAGTGATCAACTTCGAGGCGGAGGATATTATTACTGCATCTTGGGATACAGAGGAAGTATAATAGTCCACAAATATGAAAAAAAGAGCCGTGAAAACGGCTCTTTTTTTATTTTGAATAGTGAAAAGTGAAAACCACACGCTGCGCATGCGGGTCAGAAAGGGTCCCGCCGGTGAGTCAAAAGAAAAAGCCGTACAGGACTACAAGCCGAACAAGGTAAAAAAGGAAGGTATCCAGAATGACCTCGGAAGACATAAACTTAGGATTGTAAGATGACCTCAGAAAGAATTAATTAGCGGACCGTGGCTGTCGGTCAAACTTCACGACATGCGGCGGAAGGAATAGAGGGCTATGCCGCATGTGAAAAAGCACCGTCTAGGCCTGTAGATGTATATTACTTCTTTTTATATCATTGACATAGCGGTATATGAAACATCCGCAGCATCCAGATCCATATTACAATTGAGAGACCAGAAATCACATAGTTTTGCGACTCTTGACGCAGTGTTGAGGACTTTTAGCATATCTGCAGGTGATTCCGGACGGAAAGTGTATTTAAGAAGCAAAGGCAGTATCTTTTCTTGTGCAGCTTTCTCTATCGTGTTTATGCTCCCGCGGTACAGAAAGCAGATCGACCTGAGAGGCGCAGAGATATTGCAGCCAAGATGATGCTTCCCGTTCCACGGAGTTCCAAATATCTTAACAGAATCGCTGCTTACTCTTATAAGAGGTTTATCATCATTTATCATAACAGCGCGTTCGCCTAAGAGTTGTCTCCAGAGCCTTGTGTGTGTACTTTTCCCGGTTCCGCTCGGAGCACAGAAAAGATATGCCTGTCCTCCGACAGATATGCAGGAACCATGTACCAGTATAGTGTCTCTGCCAGCCAGTTTTGTGCAAAGCTTTCTATATAGCGCCATAGATTCCAGGTTTTGTGCAGAAGGATTATGTGCTATAGCCAATCCGCGTTCTTTTTCTATATCAGCTTCAGTAACCGCGACACTGAACGCAGCCGGATGGTCTGTGATATAGTCATTGCAGAGCGTACGGGTGTCGGAATAAAGCGCATTGATCTCTGCAACGGTACCGGCAAGTTCTACTCTAAATGTGACCATATCATGTCCCCTTTGCGTCATCGATCCCCAACAGCTGCCTAATGCGTCCGATCTGATCCATCTCATTCTGGTTTGCCTGTATGAGTGTCCTGGTTCTGAATCTAAGCCTATCGCGATATTCTTTCTTGAATATCTTGGTCCAGCGGATCATCTGGAAGAACGGAGTTAGCCATTTGTGCTTCTGTAGTATCGGGAATGTATATTTTATCACGTCGTATGGCTGGAAGATCCTTCTGAGAATGTATTTTCCGAGACCGTTCCTGTCGAGTCCAAGTGAGACTTGATTCTTCAAGTCAGAATACATATGGGCTGTCAGAATGAACTGTTCCAGTTCTTCTGACGGAACTTCGTGTCCATCGAACCATGCTTTCGCTGTGGACGACATCGCTTGGGCAAAAGTCAGAAGGCCGGCTTTTTCGAGGATTCTGTTACGCCCCGCTTCATCACGTTCCGGCATCGTGTCGAGGATCCAAAGATCGATCAGAGAACGAATAGGACAGCCTCCTTCCAGATTAAGATGCTTGGCCATATGTGCGATATGATAGAAATAAAAGCACATGTCTGACATCTGCATGAGATGATTATGCCCCGTAGACGGACGGGCTTGCTCCCATATCAAATGGAGTTGTTCCATCACTCGCTGGTCAGTCTGGAAATCCGTGAAGAGCGTACGGTGCACCTCAACATGAACGTTGTTTGCGGGAACGCGGAACGACAGATGGTGAGATGCCTTATCATGTACATCTCCGACATATCCGAACTCCGTATTCAACGCTTCGCATGCATTGTCAAAATCGTCCTCGCGGAACAGAATGTCAATATCCGCACTCGTGCGCATCCAGGGCGCAGGATAGAACAATCGCATTACAGAGCCCTTCAAAGGAATAAAATCTATCTCTTTCTTCTCGAAAAGCTCCGCGATCGTTCTCAATTCGTGAGTCATCTGTTCTGCGCGCCATATAGAAGCATAGTACTGCTGCATGGCAGAACTGCTGACACAGCGGATACCATTCTTATCGAGGGCATCGTAGACAAGGTGCGACAGATCATGTTTCTTTGCCAGAGCGATCAGAGACTCTTCTTCGGACACGCTAAAACCATCCGGCAGCGGGGTGCCGCAGATCTCAAAACGAATTATGTCGATCAGTTCCTGTTGTGTCTTCGTACGCATACTTGGATTATAACAGATATGATTACTTTTTTGACGGGAAAAGTGTAAAATACTCTTATCTAAAAACATTAAGGAGCAAGGCCATGAAACTTAAAGAACAATTTGTGACTAAAGATATGGGTGACGATCAGGTAATGGTCGCTGTCGGAGGTTCTGCATTTTCGGGAGTAGTGCGCAGCAACAGTACTGCTGCATATATAGTTGATCTCCTTAAAGAGGAAACGACCAAGGCGAAGATCGTCGCAGCTATGTTGGAGAGATATGATGTGTCAGAAGAACGTGTTTCTGCAGATGTGGAGAAGATTCTGGACACGCTACGCAGTATAGGTGCGCTGGATGAATGACGAAGAACATATAAACTTTGAGGATTATATCGAGCGATACGGATCACTGACCTACAGGAACAAGGGAACAAGTATGATGCCGCTGTTAAGACAGGGCAGAGACCTTTTTACGATCGTTAAAAAAGGTCCTGAGCGCTGCAGAAAATACGATGTCGTCCTTTATAAAGACGCGAAAGGGCATCATATACTGCACAGGGTGATCAAGGTCGTTCCTGAAGGTTACATCATCCGCGGTGATAACACATACAGAAATGAATTCAGGACAGATGCAGAGATAATAGGAGTAATGACCGGCCTCACGCGTGACGGCAGGGAGATCAGTACAGAAGACCTGTTTTATAAGCTGTATTCAGTTCTGAGAAATGCGAGTTATCCCTTCAGGTATGTATACTTACAGCTGAGACGCGCTGCAGGGAAGCTGCTGAAAAGAAATAAGGATTAGTAGTATAAACGACTATCATTCGGTTATGGCTGATATTGAGAGACCAAAAATGAATGACCGCGGTAACGGTCCGTTACTGTGGATCTGGGAAAACAGCAGGGGGCATTGGATAAATGTCCTCGTTCTTGCCGTGGTCAATATCGCAGTCGCGTTGTGCGCGGTATACGAAGCTCTGGCGCTCAGGAACATCATCAACAGCGCTGTGGCCGGTGATAAGAATGGTCTGTTATCGGCTGCGGAGATCATGGCAGCACTGACTGCATCAAGGATGATCTTTCCCATCCTTTCCCGCTGGCTGAGCGAACTGACAAAAGCTGAACTTGAGAACAAACTCAAGGACAGGCTTTTTAAGGCGTTGCTGACAAAGGATTATGCATCAGTCACTGCGGTACATTCCGGTGAATGGATGAACCGGATGACAAGCGACACGGTACTGCTGGCAAACAACGCTGTCGATATAATCCCGAACGCGCTGGCTACTTTTATCAGACTGGTAGTGTCTGTGTGTCTGGTGATCTACCTCATAAAAGATGTTTCATGGGCAGTATTTCCCTGCGCGGCTCTGCTGGTAGCTGTGACTGTCATTTTGCGCGGTCACATGAAAAAACTTCACCTGCGAATACAGGAAGCTGACGGAAGAGTCAGGACTTTTATCACAGACTGCCTTTCAGGTCTTATGGTGATACGTAGTTTCTCACAGGAAGAGAACAGCGCCCGGAGAGCGGAAGAACGTATGGAAGACCATAAAGACCGCCGCATGGACCGCATGCGCTTCAATAATATCGTGAGTACTGGATATCAGTTCATACTAGACGGTGTATATGCCGCTGCAGTGATCTACTGCGGATACAGCATACTGACCGGAAACATGAGTTACGGTACGTTTTCAGCGGTGATCACACTGATAGGGAGCATACAGGGTCCTATCACCAATATGTCAGGTTACATTCCCAGATGGTACGCCATGCAGGCGAGCGCTGAGCGTCTTATGGAAGCGGAGAGCTTTAAGGAAGACTATTCAAACGGCAAACGCAGCAGGGAAGATGTGCTGGAATTCTACAGAGACAGGTTTGAGGGGCTGTCTCTCCGGGATATCGGTTTCACTTACAGACAGATCTCAGAACAGGCGGAAGGCAATGACAGAAACGTTGTCATCAGCGGGCTCAACATAGATGTGGACAAGAACGATGTTTATGCTGTAACAGGTCCGTCCGGATGCGGCAAGAGCACATTGCTCAAGATACTGATGAGTTTTTATCCGCTTGACAGCGGGGAGCGGGTCATCAGGGTCAGGGGCATGGAAAATGATAAAACCGAAAGCACCATTCCTCTTGATTCCTCCTGGAGAGGGCTGTTTGCATATGTTCCGCAGGGAAATCATCTCATGAGCGGCAGTATACGCGATGTACTCACTTTCGGCGAGCGTAGTTTCTCTGAAGAAGAGATAAGGTCGGCTCTTGACATCGCGTGCGCTTCCGGGTTCATAAATGAACTTCCGGAAGGTATTGAGACGATGCTGGGAGAGCATGGAGCAGGCCTGTCAGAAGGACAGATACAAAGACTTGCTATAGCAAGGGCTATTATCTCCGGACAGCCTGTATTATTGCTGGATGAAGCAACAAGTTCGCTGGATGAGGCCACCGAAGCCGATCTTATTACGAATCTCCGTAAGCTCACTGACCGGACGGTAATAATAGTGACGCACAGGATGAAGGTCCTGTCGATCTGCAACAAAGTGTTGTCCATGGGCGACCTTGACATAAAAGACGAAGGCGATAGTGTCGTCTCTGTAACAATGATGGGCTGATCTCAGATGAGTGTTCTCTTTGTTCTGGAAGGAAACGCATTGCCGGGATGTTTATCACAGAGTCGGACTATACAGCGACACAATTAATACGAGTAATGTTCGAATAAACACACAAAGCCCCGGAAGATACCGGGGCTTTGATTATATAAAACTTACAAGAGGATTATGACTGATCCTTATCTTTCTCCATCTTGTCTCTCAGGGCTTTGGCCTGTCTCTTGGCGTCTCTTTCCTTTCTCACTTTGCGGTTCTCTTCCCTGAGAGCGCGCTGCGTCTCAGCTACGTAGTCCTTTGCGATCTGTCGGATAACGGAAGTTATGAACTGTTTGGTCTCATCGTCGCGCAGCAGGTCAAAACCGAGCGAGAGCATGGCCTTCCGGCCTTTGCCGGTGAGCTCCGTGACAGTAGTAGCTCCGCTGGAATCCAGAATGTCAAACAGAGAATCTATGAATTCACGTCTGTCGTCTATATCCATTGATGACAGCACAGAATCGATAGAAGTATCAAAGACACGGCTGCTCTTGCTGAGTGAGGAACACTTCACGAACCCGTCGGCGTTGGTCTCCCAATTGAAGCCGTCATGTCCGTTGATGCCGAAGTCCTCGCAGTTGACGGTTACGACGCCTTTCGGGTTGTCCAGAAGAGTTCCGACAAGAGAGTTCTTAGGGATGATCTTGTGTATCCTGTCTTTTACGCTTTTATAGCCGGGGCTATCGTAATAGGACGCACGGAAGCCGGGACCGTCAAAGGAATAAATAGCCTGGATGCGGTTCTTCAGAGTCTCCTCGGCGGTGCAGGCAGCATATATCGCCAGATTGCCTCCCTTGGAGTGGCCTCCTATGATCATCGGGCCGTCAAAAAGAGTTGAGCGGTACCTGAGATATGAGAGAGCATCTCTCTGAGCGCTCACATAATCTGAACAGCTGAGATAGAAGTTCTCTTTCCAGGCAAGGATATTGTCGTCCGTACCTCTGAAAGTGATGAAGTGTACGTCATCCGGCAGGTCTACGACAAGAGCGGAAAACTGTTCGGTCTTTCTCTCTTCAACTATATTGATGAAGCCTGACAGCCCAAGATTTCTGAATCTTTCGCACTGCGATGCTGTCTTGATCACAGGGATGAGATTTATACCTGCTAGTTTAACGGTCTCAGCACCTTCCTGACCGTAACGCATAAAGTACTGTTCAGCGGCATAGAAGAGGGGGACCGGCGCGCCGTCTCTGTCTATTATGCCGGTCCAGTCTATGGCGCCTATCTTGCTCATTAGAAAGAGATCGGCATCGTTCATCGGAGAGACAGAGAAGGGGATATCGCCCCTCCAGTTCAGGTAATCCATCATTTTATTCATTGATAAATGACCTCTCTTGCTGTGATATTTATTATGCCCGGGAAAGAGTTGTGTCTTTAGACAAATAAATGCCGTGTTGTAGTGTGAACAGCGGCCTTTTTTCAGTACAATCTAATTATACAACACATAAGGCCGACGAGAGACCGATGTCACAGGAAACAAGGTATATAAATGAAGAAAAAACACAGTGATCTCAGACTTGCCTTTACCGCAACGCTGCCGGTGATGGCAGGATATCTCGTGCTCGGGATCGGGTTTGGATTCGTAATGAGATCGTACGGATACGGAACAGCCTGGTCTGCTGCTGAGGCGCTCTTCATATATGCAGGAGCGATGCAGTATGCCGCCGTGGGGCTTCTCAGATCACATGCGTCGTTGCTGACTGCAGCGCTGACTGCGTTCGCTGTGAACGCCAGACATCTGTTTTACGGCATTTCCATGCTGGAGCAGTACAGGGATGTACCGAGAGGCAAATGGTATCTGATATTCTCGCTTACAGACGAGACATATTCGCTGCTCTGCGACAGGGATCTCACTGATCAGGCTGAAGACAGAAAGAAGTTCTTCTTTGAGGTCTCATTGCTTGACCATATCTATTGGACCGCCGGATGCGTTCTGGGAGGATTGCTCAGTTCGGTCATTCCCGTCGGCAGCGCCGGAGCGGATTTCGCGCTTACGGCTCTGTTCGTGTCCGTTTTCGTGGGACAGTGGAAGAATACATCCGACTACGGCCCGGCGATCGCAGGAGTCACGTGTTCCGTTGTAAGTCTCCTGCTGTTCGGAAGAGACAGATTCCTGATACCTGCGATGATCATGATCGTAGCTGTGCTTCTGTTTATGAGGAGGTCCGGCAATGATGCATGACATACTGATAGTGGCTGTCATCTCCGCGGTTACGGTCCTGATACGGTTTCTGCCGTTTATAGTGTTCCGGGACAAAGATGATGTTCCTGAATCCGTGCGGTATCTGGGAGAGGTGCTCCCGGGAGCCGTCATGGGCATGCTCGTCGTTTATTGTCTTAAGGATATAGATCTTGCTGCTGCAGGCCACGGTGTACCTCAGATACTGTCGGTTGTCGTGACCGGAGCTGCGTATCTCTGGAAGAAAGATACATCTCTGAGTGTTATTATAGGAACGGTATGTTACATGCTGCTCATGTCAATTATCGGTGCATGAGTGAGGGGGATAGCCATGGCTTTGAGCTTAAAAGAACATGTGCGGCGGATAGATACCTTTGATGAACTGATGCAGACAGTCAGGGAGGAAGGATTTCTCCCGCTGTTCCATAACGGCATCAGAGGTTTCTCCGTGGAAGACAGGACTTCCGCGCTCAGATGGTGGACAGGACTGGAGCAGTCGGATCCATGGGAATGGCGCGCTCTCGCGGCCAGAAGCGCTGAAGTCGCCTACGGCAAATTCTTCGACGGCAGGGCGGGATTCATCTCTACCGACTGGTTTCCGGCATTCGCCAACTGGAAGAGAGACGGATACGATTTTGACGCTCTTTTCGAGGACGGTAAGGCCACTATGCGTCAGAAGAAGATCATGGATCTGTTCATGAACGGCGAAGAGTTGTTCTCATTCGAAGCAAGGCGTCTGGCGGGATTCGGCAAGGAGGGGGAGAGGAACTTCGAAGGTACGCTGACTTCCCTGGAAAAGGCGTCATATCTGGTGATAAGGGATTTCCGCAGAAGAGTGAATAAAAAAGGCGGGGAATATGGATGGCACATAGCCGTCCTGACAGCGCCTGAGAGCATCTGGGGTTACGATGCGGTGACAGCGGATTACTTCGAGGAACCTGCTGTATGCAGACAGAAGATAACAGATCATCTTTTATCGCTGTATCCGCAGGCAGGAGTAGCTGATATCCTCTCCGTACTTGGAAACTGATAATACAAAGCAAATCTGGATAGAGGTAGATATGGATTTTTCACTTTCATTCAACGTGGTGTTTCCGCTGTTCGTCTACATGTTCATCGGTATCGCAGCCCGCAGGTTCGGACTGCTCGATGAGAAGACGTGCAGCAGCATGAATGCGTTCAACTTCAAAGTGCTGTTCGCGGTAAACATGTTTCGCAATGTATTTACTGCCAGAGAATCATTCTCTGCAGACAGTTTCGGATATCTTGCCGTGTCCATAGGCTATACACTGTTAGTTTTTTTCGCGTTTTACTTCATGATCCCTGTCTTCTGGAAAGACAGACCGAGGGCAGCTAGCGTGATCCAGGGATGTTACAGAGGCAACTCCATGCTGTTCGCGATACCCGTGGTTGAGACGCTGTGCGGGGTGGAGAACTCAGCCATAGCCGCTATGTGCGTATCCATCGTTGTGCCTGTGTATAATATCCTCGCGGTAGTCCTGTTTGAGACTATGAGAGGAAACAAGGTCGAGATAAAGCCTCTGCTGAAAGGAATCATCAGAAATCCGCTCATTATAGGAGCAATAGCTGGTGGCATAGCAGCCGTGTTGAGTTCGCTGACAGGATTTGAGATACCCAAAGCAGTCATGACACCGATCTCGGTACTCTCATCCATGAACTCGCCGCTGTCGCTGATACTCCTTGGGGCGGGATTGAACTTGGGCTCCATAAGGAAGGATATCAGGGACCTGATATTCGTCTGTTTGATGAAACTCATCGCGGTTCCGGCCGGGGTCGCGGCAATATGCCTTGCGCTTGGATATGGAGGAGTGCCTTTTATTTCACTGTTCGCCATATTCTGCGTACCGACTGCGGTGTCTTCCTATCCTATGGCGGAACAGATGGGAGGGGACGGACCTTTCTCAGCTGAAGTGGTTGCTACTACCTCACTGTTTTCGCTTGTTACTGTTTTTGTGTGGGTGGCCTGCCTTCAGGCTGCGGGTATGATCTGATGAATAAGCTTTTGAAAAGAATCAATCTGCAGGAAAAATGGGTGATCCTGATCCTGTGCTGCCTGCTGACTGGGGCAACCACAGGGACCAATACCATTGCCGGACTGTTCTACAGCCCTGTTTGCAGTGAACTGGGAATATTGAGAGGAACATTCAATCTGCAGTCTCTGATCGGTACAGCTGTCACCACCGTCACCCTTATGCTTCTCCCGAGGGTTATGCAGAAGGTGCCTGTAAAGAAACTGATCTCCATGGCAGTAATAGCGGTCAGCATCACATATGTCCTTGACAGTTTCAACAGGGGAGTGACGGGCTTCTTCCTTGTGAATATGCTAAGGAGCTTTGCGTCATCTTTCTATAACAGTCTGATAACTTTTCTGATAATCAACAGCTGGTTCAAGGAAAACAACGGGATGGCATCATCCATAATGATGTGTTTCTCCGGAGCAGCCGGAGCTGTGCTGTCGCCCATAGTTTCAAGGATCATCAATTCTCAGGGATGGAGGATGGGCTACAGAGCCGTAGCGGTGATAGTGCTGGCGTTCAGCCTGCCGATCATGCTTTATCCCAGGAGCCTGTTTGCGGCGAATGCGGAAGATGAAGATGGGGGAGCATCAACAAGCCGTATATCGGATAACGGAAAGAGAAACGTAACAACTTATGCCATTTTGGTAGTGTTTCTGGTCACATGCTTTTCACTGGCTGCGTTCATGTCTCATGTCTCCGGTTACTGCGAAGCAGAAGGATTCTCCTCCGAAATAGGCGCATTCGCGCTTTCCTGCAATCTCATGGGTAACATGGTGTTCAAACTGATCGACGGATTTCTTGGAGACAGATTCGGTGTAAGGAAGGTAAACAGGGTCATACTTATACTTCCGCTCTTTTCATATATACTGTTCCTGACCGCGAAGAGCGAGTTTGCTGTTTATCTGGCAGGATTCCTCAGTGGCGCGGCCAATGCCGGGGCTGGTCTCGCGTGCAATCTCATAATCAGGGATGTATATGGTAATGCACGTTTCGGAGAGATCAGATCAGCGACTTCACTGTTTACTCAGCCGGCATTTTCGATCTTTACGGCACTCGCGGGATACACTTACGATTTCACAGGCAATTATGACCTTATACTGATAGTGTTCATGGCATTCGCTGTAATACAGGTCGCAGCTCTCGAAGTGCTCTATATCAGGAAGGAAAGAGGCCTGGTTTACCAAACAAAGGAAGACAAAGAATGAAGCACATAGGGACACAAACTATAGAGACGAACAGGCTGATTCTCAGAAGATTCACATCACAGGATGCTGCTGTAGCTTTCCGCAACTGGTGCTCCAAAGATGAAGTGACAAAGTTCCTGAGATGGCCTACTCATTCTTCTGTAGATGTGACTCAGAATACGATAAACGACTGGATATTGCATTATGATGATCCTGCCTACTATCAGTGGGCTATAGTCCTGAAGGAAATAGATCAGCCGATAGGCTCCATTGCTGTTGTGGACAGGGATGATAGATGTGAACTGGTGGAGATCGGCTACTGCATCGGTGATAGATGGTGGCACAGAGGCATAATGACAGAAGCGCTTGGCGCAGTGATCAAGTTTTTCTTTGAAAAGGTTGGGGTGAATCGTGTTGAAGCCAGGCATGATGCCAATAATCCTCATTCCGGCGCAGTGATGAAGAAATGCGGAATGCAGTTTGAAGGCATGCTTAGACAATCAGATTGGAACAATCAGGGAGTAGCAGATATGTGCATATATGGACTTCTGAAATGCGAATACTTCGGAAAGAATAATGACACAAAACATGAATGGAAATAAAAAAGCCAACCCTGTTATTTAACAGGGTTGACTTTCGTTTTGGCTATTAAACTACAGCTACATACTGATGTAGTCAGGCTTTGTATAGCGATACTATCCGATTTTCACGGTTTCAGCTTGTTTAGTGTTGATAACCGCAATGTAACTGCGGCCCGGGTTCACTTCAAGTTCTTTACCGTCGAGATTTTTAAAGACCATCTTATTTTCGGCGCTGTCTTTTGTCCATGTAAACTCTTCATATTTTCCTTGGCATAGATAATAACCTGTCCCACCCGCAGAGTAATCATATTCCGGAACACCGGCACCATAGTAGCCGGGACGGCTCGCAATGATAATAAAGACATTAGGATAATAAATCGGGTCTCCTGACAGCTCATCATATCTTGCCTTATCATGCTGCCAGAATTTATAGGCTTTCACCTCCTGGTCGTATTCGATTTTGCTGTCATATGAGTTTGAAAAAGCCCATTCAGCACTGGAAGCGATCCCGTCATCAACCGCAGCTTGTTTTCCAAATTCAACAAAGTTGAAAACAGTATCAGGAGACTCATCATTTATTCTCATTTTGCGTGATTCTATGCACTTCTCAATTAAAGAGGAGTTTGTGTACCATGTGTGTTCAGAGTCATATTTACCGACTCTCGATTTGTCTTGCTCAACTATCGAACATCCCATGGCATCAAGAGTTTTGTAGCCATATCTGTTGAGAGCATTATCGGCATAAGCAGAAGAACCGACATGAATCAACATGGCATCATAAGGTCTTGCTATATCCAAAAACTGATTTCGAAGTGAACGAACGGGGCCTACCTGCTCGATCTTCCTGTAGTCAGAAAAGAAGGCTAAAGTGCGTGTAATACCTCCTTCTACTTCTATCTCCCAGAGCATATCGCAGCTGCCTATCCCACGCTGAGGCAGGCAGTAAATGATGTTATTTACCATGACCGCAACAGGACGTGTACCTGCAAACTCTTTGTCCACGTCATATTCACCGGTCAGCTTGTTAAGGGCAAAGAGATCCCAAGGCATTGGTTCAGGAGTTATATCTTCATGTTCGGGCTCAGGATCCGGCACAGGATCTTCTTTTTTGCCGCATGATGAGGCAGTTATCAGTATGATGATACAAGTCAGAATCACGATCAGTTTTTTGGCCATGTTTATCAGCCTCCTTTTGAAATCGATTCTATTATACAATACATTGGTAATTCAAATAAATGACTGGAAGTCGTACATTTTTGGAAGTCGATAGAATAAAGAAATAATGCCGGTAGTTGTGTTTTTTAGTAATACAATATGATAAGAAACTCCATTACACTGTTCGTATATCAACTATAAAAAATAAATATACTGCAAGCAATTAGCGGTGAGTGTATAATTATTATGTTTGTTTTTTTTTGATAATGCTTAATGAGGAAAATAATAATGGGGAAATACTTTGGAACAGATGGATTCAGGGGAAGAGCCGGTATTGATCTTAACGCAGAACACGCGTTTAAGATCGGTCGTTTTCTCGGCTGGTACTATGGTACCCACAGGAATAATGAAAACGCAAGGATAGTGATCGGCAAAGACACCAGAAGGTCTTCATATACCTTTGAGTCTGCGCTGGCTTCAGGAATCACTGCGTCCGGCTCTGATGCATACCTGCTTCATGTAACTACCACACCATGCGTCAGTTTTATAACTCGAACAGAGAACTTTGACTGTGGTGTCATGATCTCTGCAAGCCATAACCCTTTTTACGACAATGGGATCAAACTCATGAACGGTGATGGCGAGAAGATGGATGATGACCTCCTCAACGAAGTAGAAGCATACCTTGACGGAGAACCTGCAACACTGCCGTACGCTATAGATGACAAGATCGGCAAGACTGTAGACTTTTATAGTGGAAGGAACAGGTATATCGGATATCTGACTAATGTCGCGACATCATCATTTGACAACAGGAAAGTCGCTCTGGATTGTGCTAACGGCAGTTCCTGGATGATCGGCAGAGCTGTTTTCGATGCACTTGGAGCGAAGACCTATGTTATCAATAATGAACCTGACGGCGTAAACATAAACCTTAACTGTGGTTCCACACACATAGAAGGACTCAGGAAATATGTGGTCGAAAATGGGCTTGATGTCGGTTTTGCATTTGACGGAGATGCTGACAGGTGTCTGGCTGTAGATGAGTTGGGGAATGTGGTCAATGGTGATCAGATCATGTATCTGGTGGCAAAACAGTTAAAGTCAAAAGGCCAGCTCATCAACAATATGGTCGTGACGACGGTCATGTCTAATTTCGGACTGTATAAAGCTCTTGACGAACTTGGTATCAGTTACGAGAAAACAGCAGTCGGTGACAGATACGTTTATGAAAACATGAAGGAGAACGGACATGGGATCGGCGGGGAACAGTCCGGACATATCATTTTCAGAAAGTATGCTCATACCGGAGACGGACTTCTGACAGCAGTGATGATTATGGAAGTCCTAAATGAGACACAGCTTCCTCTTTCAACACTTGCGGCAAACTGTGTCATGTATCCTCAGGTTCTTAAAAATGTTGAGGTCGATGATAAGGATGCGACCCTTGAAGATGAGAAAGTTAAGGCAGCTGTCGAAGAATGCATGATAGACCTTGGCGATACGGGAAGAGTTCTCCTGAGGAAGAGCGGCACCGAACCGGTCCTTCGTGTCATGGCTGAAGCTAAGACATATGAAGACTGTGAGAAGAACGTAGATCATATAATAGATGCAATGAAATGGTCAGGACACCTGATCAAGGTAAGATAAGATAAGGGGAGTATTTATGGTAAAGACAAAAGATCTTTTTGATCTATCACATACATCAGCTGCTGCTTTGCTTGAGTCAGTGGAGTATCCCTGGGATGCGCTGTCAGATATTTCAGCGACTATAATAACCATAGGCAACAGTCTTCCTAAAGAAGAATACGACCATCCCCAGGACGATGTCTGGATTGCGAAAGATGCCACAGTTTTTGCAACAGCATATATTCATGGTCCATGTATCATAGGACACAGAACAGAGGTGCGTCAGTGTGCATTTATCAGAGGCTCGGCACTAGTCGGAAATGACTGTGTTGTAGGGAATTCAACAGAATTAAAGAATGTAATACTGTTTGATAATGTTCAGGTCCCTCATTACAACTATGTCGGGGACAGCATACTCGGTTATAAAGCGCATATGGGAGCCGGATCGATTACCAGTAATGTCAAAGGGGACCGTTCCAACGTTGTTGTAAAGTCACCTGATGAAGGCAATCTGGAGACCGGACGCTACAAGTTCGGAGCAATGCTTGGAGACTTTGCGGAGATCGGATGCAACAGTGTTCTCAATCCCGGAACCATAGTCGGCAGAAACAGCCAGATATACCCTGTTTCATGTGTTAGGGGAGTCGTCCCGGCTGACAGTATTTACAAAGACAAAGATGATATCGTGATAAAGAGGAAATAAGTCAATACGTTCGAATAACCGGAGACCGGAATCTTGTGATAGCGGTCTCCGGTTTCTGTTATAGTGCTGAAAAATATGAGGAAACGTAACGATTTCTGGTAGTCTTTAATTGGTGAGCACAATATGATAGAATTACTTGAAAATGGGGTAATATGTATTTGAGTGAGGTGTAGCAATGACAGATTATTCCGGGAAAATACTGCTTATAACTGGAGGAACCGGAAGTTTCGGCCATGCAGTTCTGGAGCGTTTTCTCAAGACAGATATTGACTGCATAAGAATATTCTCCAGAGATGAGAAGAAGCAGGACGATATGAGACATGATATCCAGCAGAGATACCCGGAAGAAGCAAGTAAAGTCCAGTTCTTTTTGGGCGATGTAAGAGATATATCTTCTATAAGAAATGCTATCAACGGCGTCGATCTCGTGTTTCATGCTGCAGCTCTCAAGCAGGTTCCTTCATGCGAGTTTTTTCCCATGGAAGCCGTCAAGACGAATGTGCTTGGGACAGAAAATGTGTTGAATGCAGCTATAGAGGGACATGTAGGAAACGTGATCTGTCTTTCGACGGATAAGGCGGCATATCCTATCAACGCTATGGGAATATCAAAGGCAATGATGGAGAAAGTTGTGGTAGCCAAGTCCAGAAGTTCCAAAGATACGAAGATCTGTTGTACCAGATATGGCAACGTTCTCTGCAGCAGGGGAAGCGTGATTCCTCTATGGATAGATCAGATAAAGAATGGGATTCCGATTACCATAACCAATGGAGACATGACAAGATTCATAATGTCATTAGATGAGGCGGTTGACTTGGTCATGTTTGCTTTTGAACACGGAAAAACTGGTGATATTCTTGTTCAGAAGTCACCTGCATGCACCATTCGTACACAGGCAGAAGCTGTATGTGAATTGTTCAACGCAGATAAATCCAGCATTAGGACTATCGGGATCAGGCACGGTGAGAAGATGTATGAAACTCTGTTGACCAATGAGGAATGCACCCGTGCGATAGATTTAGGAGATTATTACAGAGTTCCCTTTGATCAGCGTGATCTGAATTATGATAAGTACTTCATATATGGGGATACAGGCAGAAATACTCTAAGGGAATTCAACAGCAATAACACACAGATCCTGAATGTTGATCAGGTGAAAGAGAAATTGCTGAGACTGGAGTATATAAGAGATGAACTGGCTTCCATAAACAATCTCCCGTGAACGGAGGTAGATATAGTGAAGATACTGGTTACCGGTGCCAAAGGTTTTGTAGGGAGGAACCTGACAGAGTATTTTAAGACAATCCGGGATGGAAAGAATAAGCTGTATTCACAGTTGCCGATCAGTCAGATCTATGAGTATGATGCTGATTCTTCACCGGAAGATCTTGATATGTACTGCAGGGATGCTGACTATGTTTTCCATCTGGCAGGGGTCAACAGGTCAGCTGATGAGAAAGAATTGATCAGAGGTAACATCGATATCACCACCGATCTGATAAACAGTCTCATAAAGAACCAAAATCGCTGCCCGGTGATGTTTTCCAGTTCCATACAGGCCTGCCGTTGCGACAGGTATGAGAACAGCTTGTACGGAGAGGCAAAGCTGGCGTGCGAAGATCTTCTGTTCAAGTACAAAGAGGAATATGGAGCGGAAGTATATGTGTTCCGTTTTCCGAATGTTTTCGGAAAGTGGTGCAGACCAAACTATAACAGTGTAGTTGCAACATTCTGCAATAACATAGCCAGAGATCTTCCGATACAGATAAATGATCCTGAGACCGTATTGGAACTGTTGTATATAGATGACCTTGTACTCGGGATGACCGATGTTTTGACGGGTGCCATCAGTCGCTGTGAATACGACAAGACAAACGTGATCGCTGCCAAGGAAGGGAAGTATTGCTATATTCCTTGTGTTTACAGTGTCAGCCTTGGAAAGATTGCTGAGATGCTGTACGGATTCAAGGAAATGCAGTCTTTGCATATGATTCCAGAAATGAAGAACGGCAGTTTTGAAAAAAAGCTGTACTCGACATATGTCTCTTATTTGCCTGAAAACAGGATCTCGATCCCGCTGCGTATGAACAAGGACGAGAGAGGGAGTTTTACGGAACTTCTGAAAACAGCCGGACACGGTCAGGTATCTGTTAATATTACCAGACCCGGTATAACGAGAGGAGAGCATTGGCACAACTCAAAATGTGAGTCTTTTATCGTCATTTCAGGACATGGACTGATAAGAGAACGCAGGATCGGAACAGAAGAAGTGATCGAATTTGAAGTCGACGGTGAGGATTTTCACACGATAAATATGCTTCCCGGATATACACACAGTATCGTTAATTTATCCGATAAGGATGATCTGATCACGATCATCTGGGCAAATGAGCAATTTGATCCCGATTATCCCGATACATACGGAGAGAAAGTATAAAATGTTTAAGAACAACGGAAAACTGAAACTGTTGTTGATCGTGGGAACAAGGCCGGAAATAATACGCCTGTCTGAAGTGATACGGAAATGCAGGAAGTATTTTGACACTGTATTGGCGCATACCGGACAGAACTACGACTATAACCTTAATGGCATATTCTTCAGAGATCTGGATCTCGATGAACCGGATGTATATCTTGACGTTGCCGGAGAGAATCTGGGAGAAACGATTGGGAATATCATCTCGAGATCTTATGATCTGATGGCAGAGATCAAACCGGATGCAGTGCTTGTGCTTGGGGATACGAACAGCTGTCTTTCTGTGATAGGAGCTAAAAGACTTCATATTCCTGTATTTCATATGGAAGCGGGAAACAGATGCAAGGACGAGCGTCTCCCTGAGGAAACAAACAGGCGAATCGTCGATATAATCTCCGACGTGAATATGGCATATTCCGGACATGCTGCCCAATATCTGGCAGAATGCGGGGTACCAAAAGAGAGAACATTCGTTGTTGGATCTCCAATGGCTGAAGTCCTCCACAAGAACCTGAAAATGATCGAAGAATCGGATATCTTAAGTCGGCTGGGATTGGAAAAAGGTAAGTATATTCTTCTCTCAGCACATAGAGAAGAGAATATAGATATACCGGAGAACTTCAAAGACCTTTTTGCTTCCATTAACAGCCTAGCTGTGAGATATGATCTTCCTGTCCTGTATTCCTGCCATCCGAGAAGCAGAAAAAAACTCGAAGAAACTGGGTTTGAATTGGACAGCAGGGTGATCATGCATGAGCCTCTAGGCTTTCATGATTATAACTGTTTGCAGCTAAATGCTTTCTGTGTGATATCAGATTCAGGTACTCTTCCGGAAGAAAGCAGTTATTTTTCTTCGATCGGAAGACCATTCCCTGCTGTCTGTATAAGAACATCGACAGAAAGACCGGAAGCGATGGAAAGTGGAAGTTTCATTCTTGCTGGTATAGAAGAACATGGATTGATCCAATCAGTCGAACTTGCTGTTGAGATGACAAGTTGTGGTGATCACGGTATACCTGTGCCGGATTATATCGATGAGAATGTCAGCACCAAAGTAGTCAAGATCATTCAGAGTTATACAGGTATTGTCAATAAAATGGTGTGGAGGGAATGAGAGAGTTTTTCTAAAGAAACTACACTAAATCGAGGAAGTAATGGACGAAAAGAATCTGTGCATCAAACAGAATAAGACAGAAAAGCGAATACAAACTGACATCATAAAGCCCAGTAACAGGGGAAAGAAAACGAAGCTGTTTTTTGTGTCTCTTGTGCTGTTTTCTTTAACTTTCGCTGCTGTCTGTTTATCATTCATATATCTGGATCGTCAGGGGATCATCCCGGATACTTTGTTTGCGAAAATACTCATAGGGGCGGGGATATTTGTCGGGATAGAACTGCTGTTATTGTTCTTTTCCAATAAGAGTATTGCTGTTTCGGTCATCAGTATCATAACCTGTTCAGTGGTTCTAATAGCATCCGGCCTTGGCATATACACTCTCCAAAAAGTCTACGAAGGTATGGAAAAGGTAAAGGACCCTGACACATATTACGCTCATATAGGTGTATATGTCAGAAAGGACAGCAGGTATGCGCCTCAGGTCACTGAGACTGAGATATGGGGCAAAACAAAAACAAAGACTGTCGAGGGAGAATCTCTCGAAGGAAGTACTTTCGGTACGATGCTCCTGAATCTGGACAGAGGTTACACCTCTGAAGGACTTCGAAGACTTCGCAAGGAAACAAATGTTTCGGTCAATGTGTACGAGGACTTCGGAGGATTAGTCGACGCACTGAGAGACGGTGAGATCGATGCCCTTATATGCAATGAAGCACTGATGGCATTATTCCTGGAAGATGATGTCGATTTCAATGAATGGGCAACTAAAGTCAAAGAGATTGGTATCGAAACACAAAATGAGTCTATTGTTGTTGAAGCGGATGTAGTATCAGAACCGTTCATAGTTTTTATTGCCGGCCTTGATTCATATGATCAGGATGAATGGCGTGATGATTACAGAACAGACGCCAATATTCTTGCTTGTGTCGATCCTGTAGAAAAGAAAATCCTGCTCATCAACACTCCAAGAGATTATTACGTGCCGCTTAGAGGCAGAAACTATGCAATGGACAAACTCACGCACGCTTCTGTCTATGGAGTCGAATGGTCTGTGGAGACTCTGGAAAAGCTGTATGATATAGAGATCAACTACTATGTGAGAACTAACATTTTCTCGCTGATCAAAATAGTTGACGCGCTTGGAGGTATCACGGTACATTCTGATTATCAGTTCTACTGTGCTAACGGTATAGGCGGTTATCATCAGTTCTATGTAGGTGATAACGAGATAGATGGTGCAGCTGCATTGTGCTTTATCAGAGAAAGAGAACAGTTTGAAAACGGAGACAGACAGCGCGGGATCCATCAGGAGGAGTGCATAAGGGCAATAGTTAAGAAGGCTTGTTCGCCTGCGATCGTTGCACATTTCAGCGATGTTTTGAAGGTGGTAACTGAGAGCGTAAGGACCAACATCGGACAGAGAGAGATAAATGCCATTGTAAAGATGCAGCTGGCGGATATGGCTTCCTGGTCTTTTGAGTCGTACTCAGTAGATGGGTATGGAGCTTTCGCCCCATGTTATGTGTGGGGAGAAGGTGAATTATATGTTATGAAGCCGGATTACGATACAGTCAAAGAAGCCAGGGAAAAACTGAGTGAATTCATGAAAAAATGAAAGATTATAGTGCCATTCGGAGATTGAGATGCTGAATAATCTGTCTGTGCTTGATATCGCGGCCTTTCTCATAAGAAAAACTAAGCGGTTTCTGAGTGTAGTTGTTATCTCAGGCCTGTTGTTTGCTGTTGCAAGGTACGGAGTTGTTTACTCAAGACGCAGCAGCTCCCTGCAGCAGGTCATGGAAAAAAAGGAACTGGCAGACGAGAAAAAGTCAGCATATGAGCAGTATATAGAACGTATAGGCAGTACTCCTGCAGGAGAGATCGATCCTGAAGAGACATGTATAACAACTGTAATCTATTACAGTGATGGCGTTGAAACAACAGAAGAAACGACTGATCAGGATCAGTCATTTACCGGTTTTTGCGAATTGCTTATAGCCGGCTGGAAAGCAGAAGACATATCAGTTGCTGTTAAAGACTGCTATGCGGTCTCAATAGATGATAATGATGTTAGATCGGTAGCGGATTTATCTCTCGACACGGACTCCATTATCACGCTGACGGTGAAATCAAAAGATGAGACAGAAGGCATTGATGTAACAGAACGTCTGTGCAGATCTATCGGCGAAACGATCGATAGGATCGCGGCAGAGACCGGATCTTCTTTTCGATTAGCACATACGAATCCTGTCTCCAAGCAGGTATATGATGAAGAGATAGAAGCGATACAGAAAGAGACAAAGAAAAAGGCATCAGATTATGAAAAAGAGTATATTGATGCATTGAACGCTTATGAAGAACTGTCTTTAAGAACTGATCCGTCCAGAGAGGCTTGTAGATGGGGAATCATAGGCGCGCTGATCGCTTTTATTCTTGTGTTTTCGTATTATGTTTGTGTGGCATGCCTGTTTGAACCTGCGTTGTCTGCAGAACAGATCTCGAGAAAAACAGGATTAAGATTCATCGGATCCCTAAGAGATTCGGGGATACTAAATAGTATTTCATCTCGTCTCAACCGAGATCCGCTCTGGTCTGATCGCAATGCTGGCTTTGATAATCTGCTGTATCAGACAAAAGAAATCTGCGGAGATGAAAATGAACTGTTGGCGGTTTGCTTCGGCACCTTATCAGATAACGAGAAAAAACGCCGTTTTAGTTCGAACTTAATAGAAAAAGGAACAGAGCTGCTCGAAAGAGACGGATCCGATAACCTTGAAGAACTTGGCGAGACTATGAAAAAACACATAAGATCCATATTCATAGTAAGGGAAGATGAAGTCAGTATATCTGATCTTAATAGAGTCAGGGAATTATCTGAAAAGTATGGCTGTCATATTGAGGGATTCATTGTTTCATGAAACAAAAAGTTATTGATTTTATAAACAGATGGCACAACGGATTTCTGTTGGCATGTTTTGATGTGATGGTAATTCTTATGGCAGGCGGGTTGGCTATGCTTGTCAGATTTGAGTTCAATTTTAACAGCGTTCCTGAGGATATTCTTGCTGCCTGGTATAAATTCATTCCGATAGAAATCATTATTACCCTCATCCTGTTTTTCCTCCTTAATATGTATGGATATATACCGGAGGCAATTAGTTCTCTTGAGGTTTCAAAGATATTCCTGACATGTGTCGTGACATCAATTGCTGTAGGTGCCGCTGCTTTTATTCTTAAGGTAAAACTATCTGCCAGCATCTGGTTCATGATGATGATATTCAAAGTGATCGGATGTGTCTTTTCACGATTCTTCGTCAGGATAAGAGATGCTATAAGCGATGCTTTTGAGAATAAGAGACTCAGTTCAATTAAGAGGATCATGCTTGTAGGAGCCGGATCTGCGGGGAGCCTCATAATGAGGGAGATCAAGGCGAATGGCAGCAAAGTCGGCAAGGTAGTCTGTGTTATTGATGACGATCAGAGCAAAGTTGGCAAAGAGTTCTACGGCGTAAGGGTAATTGGCGGAAGAGAACAGATCATCAAAAGCGCAAGAAAATACAAAGTGGATGAGATATTCGTAGTGATGCCTTCAGCATCAAAAGAAGATCGCAAAGAGATTGTGGAGATCTGCAGCAAAACGAACTGCAGAACGAAAACACTACCGGGGATATATCAGCTGATCAATGATGAGATAAAGATTTCTTCACTCAGAGATGTCAGTATCCAGGATCTACTTGGAAGAGAGCAAGTCAATCTGGATATGAGCGAAATATATAGTTTTCTGTCTGGAAAAGTTGTAATGGTTACCGGCGCAGGCGGATCAATCGGGAGCGAACTGTGCCGTCAGATTGCCAAATACAGTCCGAAGACAGTTGTAGGTCTGGATATATATGAGAATTCTCTTTACGATATCCAGCAGGAGCTGACATTTTCTCCTGAGAACATCGATTTTAAAGCAGAAATAGCGAGCATCAGGGATAAAGAAAAGATATATGAGATCTTTGAACAGTACAGGCCTGATATCGTTTTTCATGCTGCTGCACACAAACATGTTCCGTTGATGGAGAACGCCCCCGAAGAGGCGATCAAGAATAATGTTTTCGGCACATATCATGTCATTCGTGCAGCTGAGAAATATGGTGTCAAAAAGTTCATTATGATCTCGACAGACAAGGCAGTTAATCCCACCAGTGTCATGGGAGCGACCAAGCGATTCTGTGAGATGATTCTGCAGAGCAGGAAAGACAGCGAGACCGAGTTTGCAAGTGTCAGATTCGGAAACGTGCTGGGGTCCAATGGATCTGTTGTTCCTCTGTTTAAGAGACAGATAGAGACAGGCGGACCGGTGACGATAACCGATAAAAGGATAATCAGGTATTTTATGACTATTCCCGAGGCGTGTTCTCTTGTTCTTGAAGCAGGAGCGATGGCTACACAGGGACAGGTGTTTGTGCTCGATATGGGGAATCCTGTCAGGATATTGGATCTTGCAGAGGAAATGATACAACTTGCCGGATTGAGGCCGTATAAGGATATAGAGATTAAAGAAATAGGCTTGAGACCGGGTGAAAAACTGTTCGAAGAACTTCTTATGTCGAACAATAAGCTTACACAGACTGCAAACAGCAAGATCTTCGTTGAGGAACAGGAGAAACTGTCTAAAGAAGATATTCTGAGATGCCTTGAAGAACTTGATGCTGCGCTTGAAGCACATACAGGCAAAGAGGAGCTGATCGAGCTGATGAGGACGATTGTTCCGACGTATAAAGCGCCTGAAGAAGTCAACAGATTAGCAGTGGATTAGAATAGAATGTAGGCAAACCGGAAGGAAGAGTTATGGCTGAGTACTATCTGTTATATGTCATTTTTGCTGCTGTAGCTTTTGTCGGTTCATTTGCTAAAGAAGAACAAGCCCAAAAGACTGCCAGGATACAAAACTTTATCTGCTTTGTATGTGTGGCAGTCTTATTGATGTTTAGGCATCAGTCGATGGGTATCGATCTGCAATGGAGAGGGAGCAGCCCTGACGCAGGGTATCTCCCGGCATTTGATTTTATATCCAAACAGAGCTTCAGGGACGTTGTAAGAAATTGCAGAAGCAATAAGATCTATTTTGAGAAAGGTTTCGTTTATTACATAAAGATAGTATCTCTCATTTGTAATAACAGGCAGTTCTTTTTGGGAATCACTGCACTTATTTCACTGCTCCCCATATGGTGGCTGTTTGACAGAAACAGTAAAAAACCGGTCTTGTCATGGATCATATACTTGGCTCTGTCGCCGTTTCTTCTCCTCTATTCTGCGTTGCGGCAGGGGATAGTTATAGGGCTTGCAGCGTGCATGTATATTCTGGCGGAAGAGAAAAAATGGTTTTGGTTTACTGTTCTAGGTGCGGTCTGTTATTCGATACACGATGCCTCGGTTCTTCTTTTTCTTATATATCCTCTTGTAAACATCAAGATCAACACGAGGACCAGAGCCATATTCATACTGTCTCTGGCGGGGATCATACTGTTCAAAAATCAGATAATTGATCTGGTCCTTCGTTTTTTCCCGCATTATGCATACATGTTCCGTAATGAAAACGGAAATGCATACAGGTTCTTTGCAGTCCTGCTTTTGATCTATATCATCTGTTGTTTTTCTACTGATAACAGCAGGTTTCAGAATTCATACATGAATCTGTTTTTCCTGTCGATCGTATTCCAGCTGTTCGGAATGTTTAGTGATGTTGCACCACGAGGCGGCTTCTTCTTCATGAATGCACTCTGCGTCCTTTTCCCTGATGTTCTCGAGAAGATCAGAGTCAGAGAAAATGCAATCATACTGAAGTATTCATCAACTTTGTGTTTTGTAGTCTGGGGACTCTATTGTATCTACAGTACATATTGGGCAATGGCATATCCTTATTACTGGTTCTGGGAACGGATCGGTTAAGGATGCCCTTGCAGAGGTTCAAATGAAGGTTTTATTGATCAGCCATAATCCTATATGCACTTACGACAACATGGGTAAAACGCTGCTGTCGCTTTTTTCCGGTTTCAAAAAAGAAGAGCTCTGCCAGCTCTTCATTCATCCGGCCAGGCCGGATACAGATATATGTGATTCGTATTACCGGATCTCGGACAGGGAAGCGCTGAAAAGCATTTTCAGTCCTTTTAGGCAAATTGGAGAGATCGTAGAAGTCGAGACTGATCCTGCAATGAACGGCAGGACCGGGAGCATAATGATCAATCGCAGTGAGACAGCGGAAGATCTCCTGTTCATGCTCAGAGATTTTGTGTGGAAGCATTCACATTGGCACAATGGAAAACTTGTGAACTGGCTCAAAGAGCAAAGACCGGATGCGGTTTTTGTGGCTCCCGGTAGCAGCAAGTTCATCTACGATATTGCGATAAGAATCTCAGAGGATCTGAATATCCCGGTAATTACATATATATGTGATGACTTTTATTTCCAGGAAGGCAACCTGAACCTGATCAGAAGAATACACAGAACGTTGCTCAGGAAAAAGACAGACAGACTGCTGGAGCGAAGCAGCCATCTGATCGTGATATCCGACGAGCTGAAGCAAAGGTATTCTCAGATCTGCAGTATCCCTGTCTCGGTTATAATGACTGGTGCTGCGATAGATCGTAACAGTGAGATCAAGAAGGGTACGGTTGATAATATCTCATATTTCGGCAACCTGTCTTTAAACAGATACAAGAACCTCGCAATGATCGGAAGATCACTTGACAGGATAAACGCCGAGGACGGAAGGCATCTTGAACTTAACATATATGCCGGCGACGCTGATTCAATTATGCTTGACGAGTTTCAGAGCATAAGTTCGCTGAATATGAACGGTTTTGTATCGGGGGAAGAGTACCTTCACGCTTTCAGAAAATCCGATGTGCTGGTGCATGTCGAATCATTCGATAAAGAATACATGGAACGGGTCAGGTATTCTGTTTCCACAAAGATCGCCGACAGTTTGGCTAGTGGTATATTATTGTTTGCCTTTGGCCCGAAAGGTCTTGCTTCTATTGACTATCTTGAATCAAACTCCTGCGCTTGGCTTGTGGAAGATCCTTCTGAGCTGGATGCATCGATAAGAGAAATGGTGGAAAATCAGAATAAAAGAGAAGAGATAGAGTTGACTGCATTGGGCATAGCGGCAGACAACCATGATTCTTTGACTAACTCAAGGGCGATCCGGAAAATAATAAAATCAGTATTATAATTCTAGAATATGAATTAAGGCGTAGACTTGGTTTTCCTCAAATGAAAGCAACATGCAGCAGATAGAGATAGTAATGTCAGGCATAGATAAAGGCAGCTCAACGTAAAAGAGGAGCTGCCTTTTCTGATATCGTTGATCGGTCAGGCCGGCTAAATAATAATGTCATTTCAGCGGCAGTGAGAACCAGAAATCACTTCCTTTTCCGGGAGATGAACTGACTCCGAATCTAGCCTCGTGAGCCGATAGTATCGTCTTCACGATAGAAAGGCCAAGCCCTGTTCCGATCACTGATCTTACATGCTGTTCTTTGGAACGGTAGTACCGATCAAAGACATAAGGCAATTCATCCTGATCAATACCGTTGCCATGGTCGATGACATCGATTCTGACTTCACTGTCTGCGGTTGTCTGTACGATCTCTATCGATTTATCAATTGTGCCTGTATAGTTGATCGCATTGCTAATAAGGTTATACATCACCCTTGAGATAGCAGATTTGTCGGCAAAAACGAAGACGTCTCCGTCATGGATAAAAGAGATCTTGTATCCATTAGAGGATGTGAAAGCAGAGATGCGGTCTCTGATCGCTTCTATCTCGTCTGTGAGACAGAATTCATCTTTGTTTAGAGTCAGGTCGCCGCTCTGGTATTTTGAGATGTCAAGAACATCATTTACTATTTGCGATAATCGTTTTGATTCATCGATTATGATATTGAGATTTTCAGCAGTATTCTCACCCGGCAGATCCCGCATCATCTCACTGTAACCAGTAATAAGTGTCAGAGGGGTCCTTAGATCATGAGATACGTTAGCTATCAGTTCATTTCTCAGGGAATCAACCTTCGATAGTTCAGAAGCGGCGTGGTTAAGCTTTTCGCCCAGTTCATCCAACTCACGGCTGCCACTAGACTGCTCAAAATGGACATCAAAATTGCCAAGAGCTAATTTGTCAGCTTCATTGTTCATCTCTATGATAGGTTTTGAGAGTTGCCGCGAGTAAAGAAAAGAGAGAACGAAAGAAGACAGTATCATTACTAGCGACATAATGATCAGCTGTGTTTTCAATGAATCTGTCATGTTTTTATATGGGGTAATAACAGCATTTACAAATACTACCCGAGTTTCGCCGGAATCCGTTGTAAGAATACTGACCTTTAGTATAGCTTTCTCTTTTTTGTCGTTTTCAGGAAGTCTTTGAGGCCTCTCGCCGTCAGGAGGCCCAAAGCGTTGGTAATCATTTTCCTTTGTGTAATTGCCCCCTTTGTTTGATGCAGTCTCGAAAAGAATCCTCAATGAGTTGGGAGACAGATGAATGAGCTCACAGTCAGAGGGCCCTTCCGCAAAGGCCAGCGTGTTCATGTTTCTGTCTGTTACAAGGAGGCAGACATTATAATAACTGGCTGCGAATTCACATGATTCTTGTAATTTGGTATAATCCGATGAAATGTCCGCAAGGATGTAATCATAGGCCCCATTTATCTCTTGCCTTCTCGTCTTTGCATAGATAGAACGGAAAAAAACAGTTTGTATCAGAACGGTGATCAAAAGGAAAAAGGCTGAAAGAGATATCAGTACGATAAATGTCCTAGTCGAAAGACTCGTTTTTAATCTCTTCAAAACGGTATCCAACTCCTCTCAGCGTGACAATGCATGAGGCATAACTGCCAAGTTTTTTTCTAAGAAGTTTTATATGAGTATCCAAGGTGCGGTCTACACCGTAGAAATCATACCCCCAGATATCAGAAAGCAGTTTGTCTCTGGTAAGTGCGATCCCACGGTTCTTAACTAAATAGAACAGGAGATCATATTCTTTAGGAGACAACTCTACCCGGGAGCCGGCAATGCTTACTGTCCTGGCGGTGAAGTCGATAGTCAGGTCTTCAAACCGGTACATCTCGTGGTCGTTCAAAGAATTGATTTTATTATCCGGTGTCTCTTCGGAAGAATTGACGCGGGCAAGTACTGCATTTATCCTCAACATCAATTCGCGGGGAGAGAAAGGTTTGACAACGTAGTCATCCACTCCGATCTCAAAACCATGAATACGATCATACTCTTCTCCTCTTGCTGAGAGCATTATCACAGGTACAGAGGAATTCTTTCTGATCATTGCTACAGCAGAGAAACCATCCAGCTCAGGCATCATTATATCCATAACGATTAAGTCATAGACATTGTTCCTGCACATTTCGACGGCTTTCATCCCATCTTCAGCACAGGAAACGTCATAGCCTTCGAATGTGGCATACTTCATTATCAGGTTTCTGATCTCTTTCTCATCATCTACTACCAATAGTTTATACATATTAATCTACCTCAAAACAGAGAAGAATATACCAACAATAATGAAATAATAGTATCATAACAGAGTGAATAATAAGTGAAAAGATGATGTTTTTCCATAAAACAGAAGCGTGACCGGAGGGTTATCAGATGGCAAACAACGGTTTCTTTAGAATAATGGTATCGAATCATGCGGTTTTTCCGGGAGACACAGACCGCTGCAAAGAAGAGATAATTAAACTGATTGATGATGCGGCAGATAAGGAAGCATCTCTCCTTGTTTTGCCGGAACTAAGCGTGTCATCTGCTTCCTGTGGTGATCTATTCTTGAGCAGTATGCTGCTTGAGTCTGCAGCAGAGGCGGCAAATGAGATAGCAGTATATACAAAAGAAAAGAGCATAGCAGTTTGTTTCTCTTTTCCGTATGAATTCAAAGGAGTTGTATACAGCGCAGCGGCCATTGCTGCCGGCGGTAAGCTCCTTGGGATTGTTCCTCTCGGAGCAAAGGAAGGAGAAAGAGACAGCGTTTTTGAAAGCTACAGTGGAACTGATGATGAGACGATTTTGCGGGGTGTGCCGGTACCTTTTGGAAACGGACTGCTGTTCAGATGTACCGAGAATGACTCATTGTCCATTTCGGTTGAAAGAAACAGCCGTTCTTTAAGTGAAGCATCTATCGTGCTGATCCCTGACTCATCGGAGGAATTATTCGGGAACAGACAGTATATCGGCGATTATATCAGATATAGAAGCAGAAAAGATCTTTGTGCTTGTGTATATGTGTCTTCGGGAGAAGGAGAGACAACTTCTGAAGGAGTATTCTCTTCCTACATAGCAGTTGCGGAAGAGGGGAAAATGCTTTCGGAATCGTCATTGTTCAGTTCAAAGTCTGTAATAGTTGATATCGATCTCGGTACGCTTGCATACAGAAGACGCTGGAAGACAAGTGTCAGAACAGAACATGATGAGACCACTGTAATTCCGTTCTCCCTGGAAGAAACCGCACATTCGTCTTTACTTAGAAAGATTGACAGAATGCCTTTTGTCCCGGCTGACAGAACAGAGATGCACGAGAGAGCACAAACAGCATTGGCAATTCAAGGCATTGGTCTTGCTGAAAGGATGAAGAGAACAGGCATAGAAAAAGCTGTCATCGGTGTCTCGGGAGGGCTTGATTCCACACTTGCTCTGTTAGCAGCTGTAGAGGCAATAGAACATCAGAGAAAGGAAAGAACAAACGTAATTGCGGTGTCTATGCCATGTTTCGGTACTTCAAGCCGAACAAAAGGCAATGCACAGAGATTGTGCAGTATTCTAGGCGTTGACTTTAGACTGATCGATATAAGTGCGGTTGTAGAGGAACATCTTAACAATATCGGTCACGATGGCAAATCAGCAGATGCAGCTTACGAGAACGCTCAGGCGCGGGAGAGGACGCAGGTGCTGATGGATATATCCAACATGGAGAATGGACTTGTAGTCGGAACGGGAGATATGTCTGAGGCAGCGCTTGGATGGTGTACCTTTAACGGTGACCATATGTCAATGTATAATGTGAACTGTAATCTGACTAAAACCTTTATAAGGGCGGCGGTTTCTGATTATGCTGACAATTGTGGAAATGCTGAACTAAAGGCAGTGCTTAAAGATATCGTCAATACACCGGTAAGCCCTGAACTCAAGCCATCATCAGGAGACGACATCGCACAGAAAACAGAAGAGATACTTGGACCGTACGAGGTTCATGACTTCTTTCTCTATCATTTCGTCAGGAACGGGGCAGCTCCTGTTAAGATGCTGTCACTGGCAGAATTGGCATTTAAAGAGGTATACGATAGGGATTCCATTAGAAACTGGCTTGTACTCTTTCTTAAAAGATTTTCCGCGAGTCAGTTTAAGAGAAATTGTGTTCCTGACGGACCTTCAGTTGGAAGCATTTCGCTGTCTCCCAATAACGGCTGGATGATGCCGAGCGATCTTTCTTTCAATTGTTTGCTAAAAGAAATAACAGAGTGAGATCATGGGACTTATATTCCTGTGATTATTGGAATTAAGAAGATGGGATGTGCTTAAAGCAGTATCGCAACCAGTGAACGGAAGACAGGAATGAATAATTCTCCAAGCGTTCTGTATTCCTTGCAATTCGTAATCGTATATGCTATTATAGCAAGGTCTTAGGACGATTAGCTCAGTTGGTAGAGCATCCGCTTGACGTGCGGAGGGTCACAGGTTCGAGTCCTGTATCGTCCACCAAATTGTAAGATTCGGTCCATGTTTCTGTTCTATGGATCGAGTCTTTTTTTGTTGTCTGAAACATCGGTTAAGGCGCGTCAAGTAGTTTTTGAGGTATTACTATGCTATACTTTCCATCAAGTACAGTCCAAATGATTATCATTTCATAAGCAATCAGCAGGTATATTTCATGAGTAAACATAGGCAGATGATGATTCCGTTCAGCCCGCCTGATATCGGTGAATCTGAGATAAAGGAAGTCGCAGATGCTCTCCGCTCCGGGTGGATAACAACCGGTAATAGAACTAAGCTACTTGAAAGAAGAATAACTGCATTTATTGAAACAGGGGATGTCACAGCGGATTGTGACTCTGATGGGAATAGAGAAAGATACGCAAACAGGACGGTATGCCTCAGTTCCGCGACTGCTGCCGAAGAATTGATTTTGCGGCTGATTGGTATTGGACCTGGTGATGAGGTAATTGTCCCGGCATATACTTATACGGCAAGTGCTAGTGCTGTGATTCACTGCGGAGCGAAACCCGTATTCGTCGATATTATAAAGAACGGGGATCCTTTCACATATATGCCTGAGATGGACTGCGATCAGCTGGCAGAGGCAATAAACGAAAAAACAAAAGCAATTGTTGCCGTAGATATTGGCGGTGTTGTATGTGATTATGAAAGGTTATTTGCAATAGCAGAGGAGAAGCGTGGATTATTTCGACCGAAAGAAGATGATGGGAGTAGGCTGGGCACTATCTCAAGCCGTATTCAGCATGAACTTGGAAGAGTTGCGATAATTGCGGATTCCGCACATAGTCTTGGAGCAAAAAGGATGTTCCGAGGTCATTGGAGATATTGCGGCAATTTAGCTGATTTTACATCATTCTCATTCCATGCGGTCAAGAATTTCACAACAGGAGAGGGAGGAGCCGCAACCTGGATCCCGCTAAGAACAGTAAGCAATAAAGAGATCTATGACATTTTTCAACTTCTTTCACTTCATGGACAGAATAAAGATGCACTTGCCAAAAGTTCGACCGGCGGCAATTCTTGGGAATATGACATAATCGGACCGTGGTTCAAGTGCAATATGACTGATATAATGGCTGCGATTGGACTGAGACAATTGGACCGTTATCCCGGGTTGATTGACAGAAGAAAAGAGTTGACTGCGAGGTATGACGCTGTCTGTGAAGAACTTGGGATAAGGCATATGATCCACAGCACCTCTTTCATGTCCAGCTCAAACCATCTTTATCTCATAAGGATCGATGATGCTTCAGAGGCAGAGAGAAATTCTGTCATCGAGCGTTTCACAGATCGGGGAGTTTCGACAAACGTCCACTATAAGCCGCTTCCAATGATGTCTGCTTATAAGGAGCTCGGGTGGGATATAAAAGATTTCCCTAACAGTTACGATTACTATAGAAACCTTATTACACTGCCTCTTTATTCTTTAATGTCAGATGATGAGGTCGAGTATGTGTGCGATGTGATGAGAGAGTTGATAATCTCTTTTCGGGAGAACTCATAAATGCTGAGGAATTGGGCCGATCTTCCTGAACAAATGAGGATCGCTGAAGTAAAGCCTTACTATGACATATTGGACAGAAAAAGGGCGGCTCTGCTAATCAAGAGGATTCTGGATGTTTTGATGGCATTTGTACTGATTGTAGTACTTGCGTTGCCAATGGTTCTGATCGGATTGCTGATCAAACTGGATGGATCTGGTCCTGTGTTTTTCCGGCAGGAACGGGTTACAGAATATGGAAAAGTGTTTCGGATCCATAAGTTCAGGACCATGGCCGTTGCCAAGGAAAACACAGGTAATCTGATCACAGTAGGAGACGATCCAAGGATCACCAATATAGGCAAGACACTTAGAAGGATGAGACTTGATGAACTGCCTCAACTTATAGATGTGCTTCAGGGGAACATGTCTTTTGTCGGAACTCGTCCGGAAGCATTGGAATATGTCAGCAAGTATAAGCCAGAGTATCTGGCTACACTGTTGCTCCCTGCAGGAATCACTAGTGAAGCTAGTATCAGATTCAAAGATGAAGGTGAGCTTCTGAAGGAAACTGATAATGTGGAAAAAACATATCTGGAGGAAATCCTTCCAGATAAGATGGAACTAAATCTAAAAGCTCTTCGTGAATTCAGCATCGTTTCCGATGCAAGAACATTGGTCAATACAGTATGGGCAGTGATCGGTTCCCGATGATGAGTATTATTAGAGATATATGAGAAGCGGGGTGTGTAATGGTCCTCCCAAATCCTGAACTTGATGTTTCAGTCATAATTCCTGTCTTAAATGAAGAGAATAATATAAAGATGTGTCTGGATTCTCTTGCGTCACAGACATATCCCTCTGAGAAGATGGAATGGATCGTTATAGATGGCGGCTCAAAAGACGGCACTCTGGAGATTTTGGACACTTACAGAGGAGATCATCCGCTGAGGCTTTTGAAGAACAATAACAAAGGAACCCCGGCTTCACTGAATTTGGGTATCTTGAATTCAAAAGGCAGATATATCCTTAGAATGGACGCACATTCGGTATATCCAAAGAACTATATAGAAAAGTGTGTTTATTACCTGGAGAATACTGATTCTGACAATGTAGGCGGAAGGATCGAGACGACAGCAGATGGCTTGATGGGCGAGGCTATTGCTTCAGTTCTGTCGTCAAGGTTTGGTGTAGGGAGTTCGTTTTTCAGAGTTGGAGGCAAATCTGGCTATGTCGACACTGTTCCGTATGGAGCATTTCGGCGTGATGTGTTTGAGAAAGTAGGGTTATTCAATGAGGAACTCCTCCGGAGTGAAGACAATGACCTGAATTCAAGGATTTTAAAATCTGGCGGTAAGATATATCTCGCAGAAGACATTGTATCCGAGTACCGATGCCGGGATACAGTAAGAGATTTAATTGTTTATGCATTGAAGAATGGAAATGCTCTCTTAAGAACAGTGCTCAGGAATCCTTCTGCCATGAGAATAAGACATTTTGTTCCTCTGCTCTTTGTTTTCTCACTGATTGCGCTGTCATTGTTGAGCATCAAATATGATTTGTTTCGCTTAGTTTTGATCTTTGAGATTCTGGTATACATCCTTGTGGATCTTTTTTATTCATTTCGTGACAGAGATTGGCTCCACGGGCGTTACAGGGTTTGGTTGTATCCTCTTTTTCACATTTCATACGGTATCGGTTCTTTACTTGGGGTGATAGGTGTAAAACTGTATTAGGTTTTTCCCGAACACGAGATTTTTACAATAAGCAGGTTTGTTTTATTTGCAATAATAAACGAAAGGTTTAGGATGATGAAAAAAACATTGGTTATTCTGGCTGCCGGAATAGGTTCCAGGTATGGCGGCGGTATTAAGCAGATTGAGCCGGTTGGAATGAATGGGGAGATAATAATCGATTACTCGATCCATGATGCTATCGAATCAGGGTTCACCGAGATCATACTGATAATTAGGAAAGATATAGAAGATGATGTCAACGAAGTCATCGGGAACAGGCTTCGTAAGATATGTGATGAACTGGGAGTCAAAGTAAGATATGTGTTTCAGGAGCACCCTGTCTCCGAACCTGACGAGTTTCCCGAGGGCAGGAAGAAACCATGGGGCACTGCTCAAGCTATAATGCGCTGTGAGAATATGATAGACGGTCCTTTCGCTGTAATAAATGCTGACGATTATTACGGGAAAAATGGATTCAAATACGCTTCCGACCTTCTTGAAGAAGAGGGATACGGAATGATCGGTTACAGATTGGGTAATACGCTATCTGACAACGGAGAAGTGACAAGAGGTGTCTGTACGGTGTCAGATGGGTTGCTGACCGGTATTACTGAGACTTCAGGTATTGTAAAAACTGAGGACGGAGCATCAAGCAAAGGGATGCAGATCCCTCTTGATTCAGTCGTATCCATGAATTTCTGGTGTTTTCCTGCTGAATTCATTTCCGAACTGAAAGCAGGATTTCCGGTTTTCCTGAAAGATATGAAAGATCCGCTGAAGGATGAGTACCTGCTCCCCGTAGTAGTAGGAAAACTTGTCAGTGATGGCAAAATCATCAGAGTGAGAGAAACCGACGATAAATGGTTCGGGGTAACATATCATCAGGATAAAGAATATGTAGTGGAAGAGTTCAAGAAACTGTACGAAAAAGGAGTATATAAAACAGATCTTTACTCTGATCTGTTTTGACTAGTATTACTGTATGGGCTTTATCGTGTGATGGAATAGAGCCTCTGTACTGACTGATATCAGAAGTCCCTCAGAACGGTTATAGTTCCGAGGGACTTTCTGATATGACCTGGTACATCTGTTTGTTATATCGGCTAGTTGACTGAAGATGCTTTAGGTTTGTGTGTTTGTATGGTATATTTATTAAGATGTAGTGAGATTCATTTTTGCCCTTTTGCAGGCAAGAGACTTGATTCGGAACAATGATATTAATACATCAGTATTCTCACATATGGAGTAATCAATCACTCAAATGAAGAACAGAAAGAACAATGCGATCCTAAGATTTGCAAAACTAATCAATGTCGCTTTAATATCTGGACTGTTTTATGCCGTTTGGCACTTTTACTATGCTAAGCAGACGATTGTTCCTTACTACAGTAAGGGCCAGTTGTTCGTTCTGGGATTATTTGTAGCCCTTTACTTTGTTTTGGGCCAGTTGTATGATGCATTCCTTGTGAGTTATTATCCTGTTTCGCAGGTGGTATACAGTCAGGCACTTGCGATCCTTTTCTCTGACGTGTTTATGTACATCGTTATCTGGCTGCTGGTAAAGTCTATGCCAAATCTTATTCCAGGACTAATGACTTTTGCAGTTCAGTTAGTTGTCAGCGCTGTTTGGACATTTCTGGTTCAGAAGTGGTACTTCAGTGTGTTTAAGGCGCAGAAGACAATAGTGGTGTTTGATGAAAGAAAAGGACTGGAAGAGGTAATTGAAGCAGAGGGATACAGCAAAAAGTTCAATGTCGTCTCTGTGATGCCGGTAGAAGAGTGTCTGGAGAATATGAGTGCGCTTTCTGAAGTGGATACAGTCTTTCTTTCAGGAATACATAGCCATGACCGTAATACGATCTTGAAGTACTGTATTGAGAACAGTATTCGGGTTATGGTTATTCCTAGAATAGGTGATGTGATCATGAGTTCTGCAAGCAGAATGCATCTGCTGCATTTGCCTGTACTGAGGGTAGAGAGATTCAATCCGCCACTTGAGACTCTTGTTATTAAGCGAGTGTTTGATATCATTGTCAGTTTGATAGCTTTACTGATTCTTTCACCGATCATGATCATTACTGCGGTAGCCATAAAACTCTACGATCACGGCCCGGTATTATACAAACAAACCAGGTTAACAAAGGACGGTAAAGAGTTCAAAGTGCTAAAATTCCGTTCTATGAGAGAAGATGCCGAGAAGGATGGGGTGGCTAGGCTCAGCACCGGGACTGCAGATGACAGAATCACTCCGATCGGCAAGATAATTCGTGCTGTTAGGATAGACGAACTACCGCAATTCATTAATGTCCTTGATGGTGATATGTCTATAGTCGGACCAAGACCGGAGCGTCCGGAGATCGCAGCTCAATATGAAGAGGAAATGCCTGAGTTCAGGCTCAGACTTCAGGCAAAGGCAGGAATCACAGGTTATGCTCAAGTGTACGGCAAGTACAACACGGCTCCCTATGACAAACTGCAAATGGATCTAATGTATATTGCTAATTTTGGATTGACGCAGGATCTGGGTATCCTGTTCGCGACTATAAAGATCCTGTTCCTGCCTGAGAGTACTGAAGGGATAGAAAAAGGACACATCACAGCTGGGGATCATGATGGTCAAGAATGATATGTAAGTTGAAGTATTAAGCAGTTCTAGAATCAGCCATTAACAGCGATAAACTTTTTTTTACGGAGCATGCGATGATTAATCCTGAATGTGATTATTCCAAATACTCTGTTTTGATGAGTGTTTATTACAAAGACCAGCCTGTTTTTTTCCGTATTGCGATGGAGAGTATCTGGGAACAGAGTGTTCCGACAGATGACTTTGTCCTTGTCTGCGATGGACCTCTTACGGATGAACTAAACAGTGTCATCGATGATATGGTACAGCGTCACAAAGACGCGTTGACCGTTGTAAGACTGGAGAAGAACGGCGGGTTAGGTAATGCCTTGAATGTAGGAATCAAGTATTGCAGGCATGAACTGGTTGCAAGGATGGACAGCGATGATATTAGCCGTTCTTATCGATGCGAAAAACAGTTAGCCGTTTTTAAATCAAATCCTGATATTTCAATCGTTTCTGGAACTGTAGAGGAGTTTACGGAATCAACGGATAATGTATATGCTAAACGTGTGGTGCCGGAGACACATGATGAAATAGTCAGATTTGCGCGTAAAAGAAATCCATTTAACCATCCATGCGTTATGTATCGCAAAAGTTCCGTGGAAGAAGTTGGAGGTTATATGGATTTTTATCTTCTTGAGGATTACTATCTCTGGATACGTATGATTCTTGGGAACCAAAAAGGATATAATATCCAGGAGCCGCTTCTATGGATGAGAGCAGGTTCTGATTTATATAAAAGACGATCAGGATGGAAGTATGTTATAAGCCAGGAGAGACTGCTGTCATACATGAGAAGCAAGCGGTTCATATCGCTGGCTCAATACGTGTATCTGCTCATTGTTAGAACAGGATCTTCGCTGCTTCCGAATTCGTTAAGGGAATTGCTGTTCAAAGGCTTTCTTAGAAAACGCAGCGATTAACACTTTAACTGAAAACACATTAATGATGATTGGATGATTAGTCGTAATTAGGGGGATGAGTATGGTTACTATAGGAGAACTTCAGGCGGTTCTTCTTGATATGATGGTAGACTTTGATAAGCTGTGCAAGAAGCACGACATAAAATACACCCTCGCCGCGGGAACCTTGCTAGGAGCAGTAAGGCACCATGGGTTTGTTCCGTGGGATGATGATGTTGATATATATATGCTCAGAAGTGAATACAATAAACTGCTTGGCATCAGCGACGAAGAACTGAGTGCATTAGGCTACCATATGGCCAGGGAGTTTACCGAAAAATCCCCGGATGGTTATATAAAGATCCATAAGGTCAATACAACTTATGTAGAGAACTACGGATATAAAATCAAAAATGCCGAGCACGGGGTTTTCATTGATATTGCTCCTTTGGATAATGTGTCAGACAATTTGTTTCAGAGGAAGATTCAATGGTTTGCGTACAGATGTCTTGCGGCGCAATGGCTCGGTAAGAGAGGCTATTCAACAGATTCTATGCTGAAGAAGATTGCTATTGCTGTTGCAAAGCTTGTTCCAACAAATCTTTTCAGAAAGATCTGCTCTAGAGAATGGGATAACAAATCCAGATGTGTCCACAGTTTCTTTGGAAGTGCTGTGACGTTCTCGAGAAACATTTTCCCAAGGGAGATTTTTGATAATTTGATTGACTGGTCATTTGAGGGAAAGACATTCCCGATCGTGGAAGAGTACGATCAGTATCTGAGAATCCAGTATAAGGATTATATGAAATTGCCTCCCGAATCAGAACGGAAGATGAAGGTCCATGCAGTCCTGGTAGATCTGGACAGAGCCTGGACCGATGAAGAGATCACGGAGTTTCAGAAACAGGAACACAACAACTGAACTGATGACATAACGTGCTGTATCAATCGGAGGTAATGAGGTGTTGCAGAATCCAATCAGAGTGCTTATGCTTACGCATAATCTGCGGGTCTCCAATGGCGTCGCAAGTTATGCAATGAATTATTATCGCAAGCTGGATCGGGATACGGTGCGTATGGATTTTGCAGTGTTCAGTGATGTGCCTACCCCGTACTATGAAGAGATCAGGAGAACCGGCGGAGAGGTATATATAATACCTTCTTTGAAAAAGCGCCCGGCAGATCACGTCAAGGAATGCAGAAAGGTCCTGGACAGAGGTTATGATGTGATCCATGACAACTGCCTGCTGGATTCGATACCGATGATGTATCTGGCTAAACGGAAGAAGGTACCGGTCAGGCTCCTGCACAGCCATAACTCAAGACTTGGAGAGACCCGAGGCAAGGAATTAAGGAACAGGATCATTACTCCTTTGCTGGTGGCTTGTGCCACGGATTTTGCAGCCTGTTCTGAGCTTGCCGCCAAAGCGATGTTCGGGAATAAAGTTTATAGTTTTATTCCAAACTTCATAGAAGAAAGACGCGTTGCCTTCTCGGAAGACAGAAGGACAGAGATACGCAATGCTATGGGCGTGCATGGCAGACTCGTCATAGGCACAGTAGGCCGCGTTGCTCCGCAGAAAAACCCTATCTTCGCACTTGATGTTATAGCCCAACTGATCAAGATCTACCCGGATTTGAGGTACTGGTGGATTGGAAGCGGCGTGATGGATAAGGAACTGAAGGAAGCGGTTGAAAACAAGGATCTTCAGAACAATGTGGATATATTGGGAAGCAGGGAAGATGTTTCAGACCTTTACCAGGCGATGGATGTTTTTTTCCTTCCTTCCCTGTTTGAGGGATTGCCTGTGACAGGAGTAGAGGCTCAGGCTGCAGGGCTGCCAAGCGTCATTTCGGATTCCGTCACTAAAGAAATGGTATTTACTGATCTTATCGAATTCGTCGATCTGAACGATCCTGTTGACAAGTGGATAGAAGCATTCAGGCATCAGATTTCAAGGATAAGCGAGAGACGATCCCATATCAGCGAATTAAGAAACAGTGTATTTTCGGAAGACAGCGCCGGAGAAAGACTGACAGCTGTTTATATTTCTTTGTTGTCAGAGAAGAACAAACAGTCCAGATGAAAGGAGGAGCTTCATTTGTTCCTTATAGAACGACTCATTAGTCTTATGCTGTATGGAGCCGCTCTCGCAGTGGCTTTGTTATGGCTGGGAACAGCGAAAGACAGACAGTACAGACTGGTACTGACCGTCTATCTTCTGATACTCGGAGTGTTTGCGTTTTTCTATAAGCCGTATATCACAGCCGACCTGTACAGACTCAGGGAATACATATCATACTGGACAAATAAATCAGTGCCCAATATGATCAAATATGCGGTCAAGCACAGCAATCCGACATGGGTCGTGTACGCGTATTTCCTTAACAAACTGGGTAACGAGAACTGGCTTCAGACTGTTACTTGTCTCTGGGGCTTCGCAAACGTTTTCTATATCGTTAGACATGAGATTGAGAGGAACAATCTTAAGCGAAGGGAAAGAAGCCTACAACTGTTTCTCGTAATGGCTGTCGGGGCTCTCTACCTGCAGACAATCTCAGGTATAAGATCCATGCTTGGTATAAGTATAATTGCGATGTGTTTCTACCGTGAAACGATAGAGGATAAAAACATTCTGGTTCATTTTCCGCTGTATCTGTTTGCGTGTCTGCTCCATTCCGCCTGTATGATTCTTACTGCCTCGAGATTCGCGTTTCTGTTCATCAAGAGAAAGAAAAACATGGGGGATACGATATCCTGCGCTCTGGCAATAGCGGTCCTTCCGGTAGGTCTGGTCTATCTCGCTAAATACATTGCAGCCAGTTTCAGCAAAGGCTTGCAGTACCTCACGAATCAAAGCCAGTATGTTTCATCGTGGGAGACTCTGATAGGCTTGATCGAGATCATGGAGACAGTCTATATCCTTGTATCCTACTGGAAATGCCGCAAGTCGAGCGATTTCAGCGGTGACGAGATGCCGATATGGTGGATGTGTTTGGCATGGACTGTTCTAAGTGTTCTGCTGCTCCCGTTCAGTTATTCCATATTCAGACGGTATTCCATTTTTGCGACCATTATCGCTGAATGCCTGCTCGGACGTGTAGTTGCAGAGAAAAAAGCAGCAGGTGAGGATAGTTTTCGGTTCTCTTTTCCGGTTTGGGCTTTTTCAGCCGTTATTTTCGCAATATCCGTCGTAAGAGGGGATTTGTGCGGCTATAAATTCTTTGTGCTATGATATTATGAAAGGATCATCGCACTTTGTAATACTGAACGATAATGAGTTATAGGAGATTTGTAGATGCATTACGATAAGGGAGTGGAAATCGATATTGTCGATCTGATCGCGGAGTGCGTGAGGAAAAGGAAAATCATATTCATATGTCTGGTTGTTGCCTGTGTGATCGGAGTTATCTTTTCCATGGTTAATTTCTACCTGACTACCAGGAAGATTCCCTCAGAGAAACTGAAACTGGATATGGAAGAAGAAGATATCAAGACCGTAGACAATCTGTATTATTCTTATGTGGACTACTATGTCTATAAAGAAAAGATAGAGAGAGAACAGGAAGCTTTAGTGGCGTTCCTTGGCAACGGATATGTCAAATGCACCATAAAGTATACGATAGCGTCTAGTATGCTTGGCGCCGGCACCATGCTGCCTGAACTGGCATTGGACTCATCGGTATACGACGAGATCGAAAAAGTGATGTTCAATGGTGTAGAAAAAGAAGAGATCCCGAAGATCAAGGACCTGATTTCTGTTTACGACAGCGAAAATGACAAGCTTGAGATGGAGGCCGAAGACGGGAAACTCTACAGAGTGACACTCTCCGTATATATCACTGCGGACTCTGTTGAGACAGCTGACAAGGTAGCTGATATTATCGACAATGCTTTGTTACAGCAGGGACGAAGGATGGAAGAAATGGACCCCATTTATTCGTTCGCTTTTGTCGGCAGGACTTACAATGACGATTCCCAGCATGTCGATACTATAAAGGAAACGCGTGTCAGAAAAAGCAATTATATCGAAGAAGCTGTTGATAATTTGAAGAAAATAGAGACGGAGATCAACACTCTTCCAAAGGATTGCAAGGACTATTTTAATGCACTGCTGTATGAAAATGAGTTGATATTCACAAGGAAGCAGCATGTATCCAGGATTAAGCCGGTCATTATCGTCGCATTTTTAGGCGCGGCCGTTGGCTTCTGTTCAGTTATACTGATGTATGTGTTCAAGGGAACGATAAACACTACAGGCGAACTTGAGCGATATGGTACTCCTGTGATAGGCTCGGTGATCAGCAGCGATAAAAATACTGTGTTTTCCAGATTGCTGAAGAGCATTTGTTATTCCGGAGCCGCCGGAACCGAGTATCTGAATGCCAGAATGAACTCCGATATCGTAAACTGGCTGAAGGGGAAAGATGACGGAAGACTGTTCATAATGTGTTCTTCTGACAGCGAACTGGAGAGAGAAACCGCATCTGCGCTGGCAGACAGATTAAAGACAGCCAGCGAAACGGTCTACACTGAGACCGGATGTCCGGTATCCGTTTCGGAAGATTTGGATAAGGTTGCGGGATACAGAAATGCGGTTATCATGGTTGAGTTGAGAAAAACAAAACGAAAGGCATTCTGTGATTGCCTTAATATTTGTGAAAGCCGCGGTTTAGACTGTCTTGGCGTGGTAACAGTAGATAAAGTACAGTAAACAGACCGATTCTGGTTCGGTTTCCGATCTTCCTGTAAAACAAGGGCGATGCAACGCCTGTTTCTGTGGTCAGAACAGGAGTCATGATTCTTTTCAAACGGTGGGATATATGACGATTGCCGAGATTAATACTGTGACAACTGGCAGCACTGGAAGAATTATGCTCGATTTGGCGGAACTGGCGAGAAAAGAAGGACATGTTGTCTATACCTATTCTTCAAAGATGTTCGTGCTGAGGAAACGGGTAGAATATCAGAATATTGATCATCATTATTATTACGGATCAAAGGTGAGCACATTTATTCATAAAGTGTTAGGTCAAGCCACAGGGCTTAATGGATTCTTCTCTGTTTTCGCAACGCTAAAGCTGGTAAGAGACCTGGAAAAGAAGAGAATCGACGTGCTTCACATACATAACATTCATGAATTCTGCATCAATATTCCTATCTTGTTCAGATTTATTAAGAAAAACCATATAAATGTGGTGTGGACGCTTCATGACTGCTGGCCGTTTACGGGGCACTGCCCATATTTTACGATGGCGGGATGTGAAAAGTGGAAAACAGGATGCGGCAGATGTCCGCAGACGTGGATATATCCCAGAACTGCTGTTGACAACACAAGATTCATGTGGAAAAAGAAAAAGAAGTGGTTTACCGGCGTGGAGAATATGGTTCTTGTGACACCCTCAAAATGGCTTGCCGGTCTTGTCAGTGACAGTTTTTTGTCTGTTTATCCCGTCAAAGTGATAAATAACGGCATCGATCTCGATGTGTTTCATCCCATGCATTCCGGATTCAGGGACACTATAGGAATCTGATAAAGGATATGTTTTATTCCGGGTGATATTCGTAAATGTTTGCTGGTAGTTGGGCTGGCTACCAGCAAAAGTTGTTTTATCAGGGTAGGAAATGAGAAGAATAGCTGAAAATGCAACATGGATAATAATCTGCAAGGTATTGCAGGCAGTGTTTACCTTTGTAGTAAACATACTAACTGCCAGGACTTTCGGCCCATCAAACTTCGGGATTATTACTTATGCTGCCTCGGTCCTTTCATTTTTCGTACCATTAATGCAGTTGGGCTTTGCTGACGTGCTGGTCCGCGAAATCGTTGATCATCCGGATCTGGAAGGACAGACGGTAGGGACATCAATTGTTCTTAGCACTTTGTCATCGCTTTTTTGTATCACGGGGATGACTGCCTTTGTATTTCTTGCTAATCGTGATGATCATGAAACGGTGGCAGTTTGTTTTTTGTACAGTTTAGTATTGGTTTTTCAAGCATTCGATCTGATTCAGTGCTGGTATCAGGCAAAGCTCCTGTCCAAGTACACTTCGGTGATAAGTCTGATTTCTTATATCGTAGTATCACTGTACAGGATACATGGTTTGGTCACGTCAAAAGGAGTTCGTTGGTTTGCATTAACTAACGCTTTTGACATGGCCATCATTTCTGTAACGCTCTTTTTTGTGTATATGAAAAAGGGAGAACAGAGATTGTCTTTTTCATGGAAGCGGGGAGCAGATATACTTAGATCGAGCAAGCATTATATTCTTTCCGGACTGTTGGTATCGGCATTTGCCCAGGCTGACAAGATCATGCTGAAGGAAATGATCAATGATACGGCAAACGGGTACTATGGAGCGGCCGTGTATTGTGCCGGACTATCCGGGTTTGTTCTGGAAGCTATCATCAACTCATTCAGACCTCTGATCCTTGAGCTTTCAGGAACAGACAAAGAACAATCAGAAAGACGACTTAAGAATTTGTATTCACTGATCATCTATGTTTCTTTGGCTGCAAATGTATTTGTCTTTCTGTTTTCGAAGACGATCATATCAACTCTTTATGGTGATAAGTACATCGCGGCGATAGCCCCTCTCAGAATAGTCGTCTGGTATTCTACATTCTCTTTTATTGGGTCGGTTAGAAATATCTGGATTCTGGCGAATAATAAACAGCGTTATCTTTGGGTCATCAATCTGTTCGGGGCAGTTGCCAGTCTGATATTGAATTATTCGTTCATTTCGTTGCTGGGAGTCAACGGAGCTGCTCTAGGTGCTCTTCTGACTCAGGTGTTTGTTAATGTGATAGTGGGCTATATGATCAGACCAATACGCGGAAACAACAGGCTTTTATTTGAGAGTCTGGATCCTCGATATCTGCTCGAATGTTTTGAAGTGACCGGCTTAAAAAGGAATGAAAGAAAGAGTCAGTAATGGATATTCTGTCATTAGAAGAGATCAAGTCATTTTCGCTTGATATCCTGGTTTTCTTTGATAAATACTGCAGTGATAACAACCTAAGGTATTATCTGGCATTTGGCACGCTTCTGGGTGCCGTGCGGCATAGAGGATTCATTCCATGGGACGATGATATCGATGTTTATGTTCCAAGACCGGACTACGACAGAGTAATTGAACAGTTTAAGGATCCAGATGGCCGGTATGCAGCAGTCTCATGTTTCAATGACGCTTCATATCTCTATCCTTTTGCCAAGATAGTGGACAGGAAGATAAAGAGCATTACTGAATCCGGAGAGATAGGAGCGAACGGATTAGGAATAGATCTTTTTCCTTTGGATGGCCTGCCTTCCGACATGGATGAGACGGAGCGGCTGTTCCGCAGAATGAACAGACGATGGTATAATGTTGAGGATAGACTGGCTAGTTATCACCGAATGATCCCGACCGGGCTTGTGAACAGACTGAAAAGACTTTTGGGTGACATAGCCTTTGACTCTGGGTTTCTTACAAAAGGGATCCAAAAGCTCAGCGTCAGCCCTTTTTCATCAGTATATGATGAGTCTTTAAAGGTAGCGAACCTGATGGGTGAATATGATAGAAAGATTAAACCTCTTGACAGAAGTTGGTTTGAAGAGGACAGGATGGAGTTCGAAGGGCACCTGTTTGTCGTTCCAAAGGGATATCATATGATCCTCAGGGAGGTATATGGTGACTATATGCAGTTGCCTCCCGAAGAAGAAAGAAAATCAACACATACTGAGAGTTTCATTTTGTTGGATGACAATTGCTTAAGCTGATAGTTCATAGGAGAAGTATATCTAAAGTCTTATACTTAAGAACTGAACCATGAAAGACAAATACATGATACTCGGAGTATCATTCGACTGGGGAAAAAGAAAAGGAATAGATGTTTTTGTAGAACTATCCAAGAGACTCGATCCGGAATGGTTTCAGATAGTTCTCGTCGGTGTAGAAAAAGATACAGTTTCTTTACCGGATTCAATTATCGTGATAGATAAGACCTCGGATCAGAAAGCGCTGGCAGAGATTTATTCCGCAGCGGATGTTTTTGTTAATCCTACGAGAGAAGATAATTATCCGACAGTGAATATGGAAGCAATATCGTGCGGAACCCCGGTGATCACATTCAGGACGGGAGGAAGTCCGGAAATGATTGATGGGAACGTTGGTTCTGTAGTAGAGGTGGATGATATCGACGGTCTACAGAAAGAAATAGAGGAAGTATGCTTTTTCAAACCATTTTCAGAAGATGAGATGGTCAAGATATCGAGATCTTTTGATAAATGGGAAAGGTACAAAGATTATCTTGATGTATATGAAGTTTTATTAAAACAGACTCAAAAGTGACAGTGTGAAGCAGCTTTCTGATTTGTTATTGATAATGTAGATCAGTTCCGTTGCAGTCATACTGCCGAACGCTATCAAACTGGGAATAAAAGGGCTGAAAGATGGGTAACAGGACTAAAGAATTAGTCAAGGATACTTTTATTTTTGCTATCGGGAATATCGGTTCAAAACTGATATTGTTTTTTTTGGTTCCGCTATATACGAACTATATGTCAAAAGCGGAGTACGGAACGGCTGATCTTATTTTTACGGTATCTCAGCTTGTTTTGCCATTCGTTTCTATTGTTATATATGATGCCCTGGGACGTTTTGGCTTGTCCAAAGACGAGAGGCCGGAGGATGTTCTGCTGTCTGCAGTCATCGTCTTAGGGGCAGGTTCTATAGTTTCACTCATTTTAACAAAAGTTTTTGGGTTGTTCGGTTCGATAGCACCATGGAGATGGCAGCTTACAGCCAATCTGATTTTAAGCGGGTTCTACTCCGCGAATATGAACTACCTGAAGGTAAAAGAAAAGAATATCTGGTATACCATTATAAGTCTGACTTATACTGCGCTGATGTCCGTTCTCAATATACTGCTGATAGTAAAGTATCATTGGGGTGTCCAGGGATATCTCTCCGCTTACAATATCTCGCTGGCAGTTGCGGTTTTTTTAACGATTGTTGTGGGAAGAATACCCTCTGAGTTAAGAAAGGCACATTTCAAAAAGACTCTGTTTATCGAGATGATACAGTATTCAGCGCCCCTGATTCTTAACAATATTTCATGGTGGGTAGTACATTCCTCCAACAAGCTCCTCGTGAAGGGAAACCTTGGCCCTGATGATCTGGGCTTGTTTACAGCTGCTTCCAAGATACCTGCATTTGTAAATGTGATTATAAATGTGTTTTCTCAGGCGTGGGGAATATCATCCACAAAAGAGTACGAGAGTTCTAACGACTCAAAGTTCTATTCCTCTGTCCTTGATGTTTATTCTTTTATCTGTTTCGGCGCAAGTATTGCACTTATATCGATAATTAAACCGTTCATGCATCTTTATGTCGGTGCGGAATTCTATGAGGCATGGAGAATAGTTCCGATCCTTCTCGCTGCGGCTGCGTTTGCCTCTATCTCATATTATTATGGATCGCTTTATGGCGTTTTGAAGGATTCAAAAAGAAACATGATTTCAACACTTGTCGCGGCCATCGTAAATCTTGTTGTAGCGTGGATCGGTATCAAAACAATCGGAGTCTGTGGTGCAGCAGTCGGAACCCTTGCTTCGTATATTGTCATGTCAACAATCAGAAAGATTGATATTGAACATCATATACCGATCGATATAGACTGGAGACGCTTTTTGCTCACTTGCTTACTTGTTTTGATACAGTCCATCCTTGTTACTTTGGACTTTCACGGATACGTCGTTTCAGCAATAACGGTCTTCATTTTTATTCTCCTATATAAGAATATGATTATTGATCTGTTTGCTGTTATCAAAGGGTTCCTGTCAGGGAAAAAAAAGGATAATGGGGGAGAAACAGAATGAAGGTCTTATCTGTCGAAGAGTATAAAGCCAGGATTCTTGATGTTCTGATCAAGGTCGACGGTATCTGTAGGGAGAACAACTTCAGGTATTTCATTTTCTACGGTACGCTGTTAGGTGCCGTGCGGCATAAGGGATTCATCCCGTGGGATGATGATATAGATATTATTATGCCCAGAGAGGATTACTATAAACTTGCAGATTACATCATAGGGCATCCTGAAACGGGACTGAACTATATAGATATCTATAATAGAAAAGACACTATATACTATTGTGCCAAAGTTTGTGACGCACAAACTGTAGTTAAAGAGTCAAGGTTTAGGATGATCGATGGATACGGTGCCTTCGTAGACGTATTCCCGTTTGATTACCTTCCGGAAGATAGTGCTGAAAGAAACAAACTGAGAAATAAAGAAGTGTTCTGGGAGAAGATTCATCAGCATTCTTCTTTCACTCATTCGGGAAAAGGAAAAAACTTAAAACATACTCTGCTGATCAAGGCTTCTGATTTTTTTGCGCGTTTTTTCAACGCCAGCAGAATAATCGAAAAGATGCATAACAGATACATGGAATCTGACAAAAAACCTACCAACAAGATGGGAGTCCCATTTGATCAATCAACATACGATGTTTCCTGGCTAAGAGAAACGACTGAATTATTGTTTGAAGGTCATTTGTTCCTTGCTCCGAAGGAGTATGATACGGTTCTGAAAGCGACATATGGAGATTATATGCAGCTTCCGCCTGAAGAGGAGAGAGTATACAAACATAGTCTGGATTGTTACTTGAAGGAGTGAAGGAATAAACAGCGGGAACAATTCAACGGTTTTCATAGTATCATCATAAATAAAGACAGCGATACCTGTTTTATTGGCAAAGCATAATATCCTCGATACTGGTTTTCTCGTCCGATATTGAGGGATTGATCAATGCTTCGTAAGGTATCGCTTTTTAATTTGAATCAAAATAGACGGAACGTGTTTTTTGCCGGAATACCTGTACCTAAATGCCTCTGGGCTTGGGATATCTCGTATGCAGATTTGCAGCTAAACGGCTACGGTTGAACGTTATATTCATGTCTAAATATAATAAGCACTGATTTTGAATCAAGTAATGCCGGACAGTCTTCAATGATGAGATTCAGTTTTAAGTGATCTGAATACTAATCGAGAACTAAAAGCGAGTTTCTTTGACCTGAGAGATAAATCCGAGGATCATTCTGTCGGGAAGCGGTCCGAAAAAACGCCGTATGTGTATAAGCCTGCAATTGTATGTTGTATGGTGTACTTTTTCAAGTATTTTACTTGAAAAACAGACATGGATAGAGCTTGGACAAAAGTGATGCCGTGTTTTGAGAATTACAGAAGCTTACTATTGTTTGTTACTGTTGCTACATTCAATTCTTTGCTGCAGGCAATGATTAGTGAATTTAACTATTTACATTTCTATATCTATATCGTATTATTCTAATTACGGAGTTGTTCATAATGATGATCTGACTTTCAACAAAATGAATTGAGGTAAAACAATGAAAAAACTGTTAAGCATAATGCTTATTATCTCTCTTTGTGCTGTGATGCTCAGCGGATGCGGTGCTAAGAAGAACGAGAGAGAGACTATCGTTATTTACAGTGCAGCAAACACTAAGCGTCTCGAGAATATGCAGGCGATGCTGAGCGAGAAATTCCCTGACTATGACTTTGTCGTGGAGTACCTCGGAACCAGTAAGCTCGCTGCAAAGCTTATGGCAGAAGGAACAGATACGGATATCGATATTATCCATGACCTGTCATACACAAACATGAATAAGCTCTCAGAGATGGGATATCTTGCAGACCTGAGCTGGGTAGATTACTCTATCTTCTACCCCGAATGCAACCCTGCCAGCAAGGACTATGTAATTGAAGTCCGTACTTCCGGCGCAATAGGACTTAATACGAAGCTTCTTGAAGAGAAAGGCCTTCCTGAGCCCACTTCTTGGGAAGATCTGCTGAAGCCTGAATATAAGGGACTGGTTTCAATGTCTGACCCCAAGAGCTCAAGTGCTGGATATATGTTCGTTAAGCTTCTCGCAAATACCTGGGGTGAAGAAAAGTGCCTGGAGTACTTCGGCAAATTGATGGAGAATATCCCGCAGCTTCAGTCTGGCGGTAACGGCCCCTGCAATGCCCTCATCTCCGAAGAAGCAGCTATTGGTCTGGTCATGACCGGAAATGCTGCAGAAGCTATTACCAATGGAGATCCTCTGAAGATAGTGTACTTTGAGGAAGGAGCTCCTGTTGCGTATTACGGACAGACTATGGTCAAAGGCAAGGATGAAAGACCTTGTGTCAAAGAAGTATTTGAGTATCTGATCGACGAGTTCAGACGCGATGAGTTGTTAAAGTATCCTGGTGAGTCAACGATCATCGGTGCACCTAACAACACGGAAAACTATCCTGAAAACGTACCTTTCGGCGACATGTCGAATGATACACTGGATGCGAAGGAAGCTCTGCTCGAGAAGTGGACATTCTCCTAATGGTAAAACACAAGCTGTTTTAGCAGAATGATTTCTTAGTATAACTAGTAATTGTCAAAGGAAGGCTTAGTCCTTCCTTTGACAATGTATTGTAATAATTATCTGTTTTTTCTTTTTGGGAGTTTCAGATCCGACGCATAAAGCATTAACCGGTAAAGAAGAGTATATTACGTGATTTGAATTGTAGGAGAATTTCCTGTGTTCGATAAAGACTTATTAGTAGTTAACAATTTAACGAAGAGATTTGACGAGAAATCTCTTGCTCTGGATGATATCAGCTTTACAGTCAAGGATGGCGAGTTCCTTTCAGTTCTTGGACCATCAGGATGTGGAAAGACTACGATCATGAGGATTCTCATCGGTTTGACTGAGCCAACATCCGGTAAGATATTCATGAACGGGGAAGATATTACTAATTATGATTCCGCAGACAGAAATATGGGAATTGTATTCCAGAATTATGCACTGTTTGAAAACATGACCGTTCTTGAAAACGTTGAATATGCATTGAAGATCAAGAAGGACAGACGGGCAACAGCCAGAGAAGATGCATTGGAAATGATAAACAGAATGGAACTGACCGAGCATGCAGATAAGAAGCCGGGAGAGCTTTCTGGCGGTCAGCAACAGCGTGTTGCTATAGCCCGTACTCTGGTTCTTAACCCAAAGATCATTCTGTTTGACGAACCGATGTCTGCCCTGGATGTTGCCACTAGACTTCAGTTAAGGGGAGAGTTGAAGAAAATCCAGAGAGAGTACGGTACCACGATGATTTATGTAACGCATGACCAGGAGGAGGCATTCTCTCTTTCTGACAGAATAATGGTCATGTCTGATGCTCATATCGTTCAGATGGATACACCGCATAACATCCTCTTAAATCCGGCGAATCAGTACATAAGAGACTTCGTTATTGAGAATCTCAAGATCAAGATTAATTCATTGGCTGTGTATATTGAGGACCTCAATCATGAAGAGAAGTAAGAAGGAGTTCAGCCTGATACTGTCTCAGGCATCAATTACTGTAATCCTGTTTGTGTTTATAATACTGCCGTTTCTAAGGATGGTTATCGGAATCCAAAAGGCAGACATCGACAGTATTGTGCATTCGCCGATGTTCATTACAGCGATCATCAATTCACTGAAGACCTGTGTTACGACCACAGTTATCTCAGTTTTGTTGGCGATGCTGCTTGCTTTTGCGATTCAGAGGACAGGAGTAAGAGGAAAGGCATTTTTAACAGTGTTTGTAACACTACCAATGCTTATTCCTTCACTCTCAGTCGGAACAAGCATGATAGTCTTGTTTGGAACGAACGGTGTAATCACGAACTTATTTCACCTGGACTGGACCGTGTATGGATTCTGGGGCATCGTGATAGGAGCAGTTCTGTACTCATATCCGGTAGCTTTTATTATGTTCAACGATGTCCTTAAGTATGAAGATGCTTCCCCATATGAAGCAGCACAGGTACTTGGTATTTCGAGGTTTAGAAGGTTTTGGGCAATTACCATGCCCTACCTGAAAAAGCCATTGATAGGAGCTGTCTTTTCTGTTTTTTCGATGACTGTTACCGATTATGGTATTCCTCTGATGATTGGAGGAAAGACAACTACCTTAGCTGTAATGATGTACCAGGAAGTTATCGGTCAGCTGAATTTCAAAGAAGGAAGTGTCATAGGCCTGTTTCTGCTGATACCAGCGTTTATAGCGTTTGTTTATAATGCCATTACATCCAGCCAGCCCAAACTTGCGTTCGTATCAAAAGAATACGAGGTAAAGAAAAACAAAATCCGTGATGGGCTGTCATATGTTCTCGTATCGGCAGTTTCGCTGTTTATCATAGTCCTTTTTGTCGCCTTTGTTGTGTACGGGTTCGTCGTAAGGTATCCAAGGGATATGACTCCAACGATCGATAACGTGCTATTCTTTGTGAAGATCAAAGGACTTCAGCACCTGTCAACATCAATGATAATATCAGTGATAGTCGCTGCCTTGGGTATCATGGTATCGTTTATTACTGCATATCTTACAGCAAGAAGTGGATTTAAAAGCGCGCAGTTTCTCCATCTTATGTCTATGACATCTCTTGCTATTCCTGGAATAGTGTTGGGCTTGTCGTATGTAATAGTGTTTAAAGGAACATTCCTTTATGGGACGCTTGCAATTATTATCATAGTTGACCTGATGCATTTCTTCGCGTCACCTTATCTGATGATGTACAATTCGCTGGGGAAAATGAATCAGAATCTTGAATCTGTTGGGCTTACATTGGGTATTTCCAGATTAAGAATGATCAAAGATGTTATTATCCCACAGATCAAGTCTACTTTTTTGGAAGTGTTTTCATACTTCTTTGTCAACAGTATGATGACGATCTCAGCTGTATCTTTCTTGTTCACGTATAAAACTAAACCAATCTCACTGATGATCGGTCAGTTCGAAGCGCAGATGAACTTGGAGTGTGCATCTATTGTATCCATCGTGATACTTTCGGTGAATCTGTTAATGAAGTATGTCATTTACTTGATGAGAAAACATATTAATAAAAATGAGATAGTAGGCACGGTAAATAATGAAAGTTGAAAAGTCATTGACAAAAAAAGAGTTTGATCTTCTGGTATATCTTCTGGGAACTGATAAGAACGAGACACAAAAGAAGATAGCAAATGATATTTCTGTTTCCGTTGGTCTTGTAAACAGAATGATTAAGGAGTTTAATCAGCTGGGCTATCTTGATCAGTACACTGTAACAGAAACAGGAAAGAAGGCACTGGAACCATATAGAGTTAAGAATGCTTGTTTTCTTGCAGCAGGTTTTGGAAGCCGTTTAGCGCCGATAACACTTAATACACCTAAACCTCTGGTCAGAATACATGGGATACGTATTATAGATACATTACTCGATGCATGTCTTGCAGCGGAGATAGAGAATATATACATAGTACGCGGGTATTTGAAGGAGCAATTTGATCAGCTTCTAGATAAGTATCCAATGATACATTTCATCGACAATCCTTTGTATAATGAGACGAATAACATCTCATCAGCATTATTGCTGGGAGACAAAGTCGTAAACTCATATATGTTTGAAGCTGATCTGTTCCTGAGAAATAAGAATCTCGTAACAAAATATCAGTATTGCTCAAACTACCTGGGAATACCGGTTGACAGGACTGATGACCATTGCCTGTTTGTTAAAAATGGTAGAATCATAGGTGGTGCTTTGGGAGGTATCAATTGCTACCAAACAGTTGGGATCACATACTGGAATAATACAGATGGCAAGCTGCTTAAGGAGCGCATAGAACAGACCTTTGAAAGACCCGGCGGAAAAGAGTTGTTTTTCGGGTCTTGTGCTGACCTAAAGGAAATGTATCTTGCGGTCAGAGATTGCTCTTTTGAAGATGTTGTAGAAATCGACACATTTAAAGAACTGCAGCAGGTTGATCCTGCCTATGCGGTTTAGGGAACACTCAGTGTTTGGAAATGAAGATATTATTGTTATCGGACATCCACGGAAATCTTGAGGCATTTACAAGAGTACTTGAACGGATACATTGCATAGAGGATCTTGAAGGAGTAGTGTTGCTGGGCGATTGCATCGACTACTGTCCTCACTCTAACGAAACGGTAGAACTGATCCGTAAAACGATCGGTGATATGATCATATGCAGTATCTGGGGAAATCATGAGATGATGATATTTAGAAATGATTTCAGTACTTTTGATCTGGGCCGAGGAGTAAAATGCGCTATCCATACTCGTGATTCGCTTAATAAGGAAACAGTTGATTACCTTAAACAAAATGCCATTTCTGATGCCATATGTCATTTTGAGCTGGATGGCAAAAAGTGTTTAGCAGTTCATGGGTCAATTGAGGACCCATACTGGGGCACGATAGAACAAGGTATAGATTTTTCTGCTTACAGCGAGTATGACTACGTTTTTTCTGGGCATTCCCATATTCCGCATCTGTTTGAAGTGTATTATCCTTCTGAAGATGAAAAGAGAAGGAACAAGAAGAAAACGGTTTTTGTGAATCCGGGTTCAGTCGGGCAACCTAGAAATCATTCACCATTAGCACAGTTCGCTATCCTGGATACTGAAACTGAAGAAATTAGCTTTTGTAAGACATCATACGATATTGCTAAAGAACAGGCAGCTTTTTCAGATGAAGTAGACGCTTTCTATAGGGAAAGATTGACATACGGTGTTTGATAGTGGGCTGCTCATGAGACCGGTTATTCTTGTTACAGGCAACTAAGCAAACGCATTATTGCAAAAACTGACTTGAAAGATACAGAAGCCAGGATCGGTTTGAATCGATTACAATTCCTGGCTTCGTTTTTTCGGATCAAAATACAGATTGTTCCGGTATGAATGTTTTTTTCCACAAGATTCAGGAACTGACTGTGACTTCTTCTAATGCAAAGATCTGAAGTTCACTTCTATCTGATTGAGAAAAAACATGCATCTGGAATTAAATTATTAGGATAAATACTTAAAAAGTAGGAAGCAGAGGACGAACAGACAGGTGGCGTTGACCAGAAAGCAATTCGACATACTTGAGAATTTGGCTTTGATGAGCGGCAGTATTTCCAGAAGTAGGCTGGAAGAAGTGACCGGCTTTAGCAGGAGTACGATAAGCCGCATCATGAAAGATTTGTCAAATAAAGGGCTTGTTAATAATGGTCGAATAACCGAGGAGGGAATAGAGGCATTGGAACCATATCGAGTCAAACGGGCGATCTTCATCGCTGCCGGTTTTGGTTCCCGTCTTGTTCCTATCACTCTGAATACGCCTAAACCGCTTGTCAGAGTACATGGAGTCAGGATAATCGATCGGCTGATCGACGCATGCTTGGAAGCAGGTATAGATGATATATATGTAGTAAGAGGATATCTCGGCAAACTGTTTGACCAGTTGCATTACAAGTACCCTCATATCAAATTTATAGAAAATCCTGTTTTCAATGAGACTAATAATATAAGTTCGGCAATGGTTGTTCGCGAGATGCTGGCCAATGCCTATGTGTTTGAAGCTGATCTACTTATAAGCAATCCCAGAATAATCAGGAAATACCACTACTCATCGAATTTCCTTGCAATTCGAAAAGATCGCACAGACGATTGGTGCTTCGTTGTCAAAGACGGGATAATAGCTGAACAAAAAGTCGGAGGAGAAGGAAGTAATATCTGGCAGATGGTCGGTATATCATATTGGAATGACGAAGACGGACGAAAACTATACGACGATATTCTGGAAGTTTATCAAAGTCCGGGTGGTAAAGAGAGATACTGGGATCAGGTACCACTTGTGTTTTGCAAAGATCATTATTCAGTAGAAGCTGTCGAGTGTTTTGAAGAAGATATTGTAGAAATTGATACATTCAACGAACTTAAGGCGATCGACAGGGCTTACGAGGTATGATCTGTTTTCAGGCCAACGGTTACATAACCTCACAAGAATAACAATAGACTTCATGTGAATAACAATTACGATAAAGGAAACAGAGCATTTATGCATGTCCAGATAGTGGGATCGGACGAAAAACACTAATGGACGAACACAAATGCTCTGTTTCACTATTCTATGATCAGAGTAGGATTATTTGCTTTTTCTCTGCTTTAGCTTACCTGAAAAAAAGATAGCACCAAGTATGAGCCATATAATGGCTAGGGAAGATAACAGGGCTACAGATGCCTTGGGCAACGGGCCTAAGTCAGCCTTCTCGGTCGATGCAGCTGTGTTTGTATCCAGCTGGTCCAGCCTGTACAGTGAGACAGTATCGCCGAACAGTTCTTTAAAGAAACTCTCGTCGACTGTCTTTTTTCTTCTCGCAGCTTTCGCTGAGCTTTCAATGAGTGAGCCCGCCGCATCTCTGAGTGAAGCGGATCCGTTGAACACCGGAGTTGTGAATGTTTCCCCGGTATGCTCCATGAGCAGTTTGGAAGCATCTATCTTTACTGAATAATATTCCTTGCTGTTTTCATCTCGCTGAGAAAGATAATTAATATATTCAGGGTCATTTTGTGCTTTCGTAGTTACCGGAGCATAGCCTTCTGTTTCTGCATAAGCGATCTGCACATCATTTGAGATCATATACTGAACGAACACCCAGGATGCAAGAACTTCCTGAGGGTCTCTCTTGTTGAAGATACACAGCGACGGCCCCTGAGATATCATCTTCATGTTACTGACATCATACTGGGGAACAGGGTAGACAACGGTCTCGAAGTCTACGAGCTGGTCTTCAGGGATATCAAGCAGGGGAGCTTTGGACCCCATCCATGTTGCTCCTGCCGTGGAGTCTACCGCAAATATGCACTGCCCGGCATTCAGGAAGTTTCCGGGATAACTGGAGATCTTGAACGTGGAAAATGCGCCTGTCCCCGCGTGTTCCGCAATGGTATACAGGAATTCTTTGGTCGTGTCATTGAAGAGAAGGATCTCGCCGGCATCGGTGGAGTATCCCGCTCCGAGCTGCATCAGCGTTTGTATCATCATGTTATCCGTGGATTTGTAAATGAACGGTATCATGACTTTCTGTCCGTTAACGATGAAAATGTCATCATCGTCTTTTGCCATGGCGGCCTCAGATACTTCCCAAACGAAATCCCATGTCAGGACTTCGGGAAGCTCATATCCCAGTTTCTCTACCAGATCCTTGTTCACATAACAGGCTTCAGTGGAACGCATGTAAGGAATGGCATACTGAGTTCCATCGATGACGCCTTCCTTCAGGAACTGGGGGATCATCTCGGAAACTGTCGGGGCATCGAACTTGATCTCGGAACCGCCGAGGCCATATCTGCCGTCACTGATCAGATCATCCAGCGGAACCACTATGTTCTGTCCCGTCATATAGGTCGCTATGTGGTCGGGATAGGTGATGCAGACATTTGGAGTTGTGTAAGTTGCGATGTTTGTAATGACATCGTTGTAGATCTTGCCATAGTCCGTATACTGACGGATATTGACCTTTATGTTGGGATAGAGGGCTTCGAAGTCCTCTATCGCTTTTTTGTATATGTCCGCCTGAGGTTTGTTGCTGTCGTTCTTGGCCCAGAAGGTGATCTCTATCTGTCTGTTCTCATCCAGTTCTTCCGGAATGACGAATTCGGTGAGACCGCCTTTGCCATGACATCCGCTCAGCATAAGAGTAAGAAATGTGCAGAGCAGAATGACAGCGGAGAAACGCACAGTGATCTTTTTCATCCCTTCGTACCTCCTCTCGAAACGCCTGCCATTATCTTCTTGCGGAATATCAGGAACAGAACCACCAGCGGCACCGAAATGACAACTACGGCAGCCATCATCGCGGGGATGTTCTCTCTGCCGAGACCATTCTCACGGATCTCCTGGATCCCGTTGGATACCAGGAAGTAGGCGGTATCATCGGTGATTAGCCTGGGCCAGACGTAGGAGTTCCAGCACTCGATGACCTTCAAGATGATGACCGTGACGATCGTTGGTCTGCATATCGGGATCATGACCTTGAATAGGTACTTAATATCGGATGTCCCGTCCACCTTGGCAGCCCTGTAAAGACTGTCAGGTATCTGTTCAAAGTTCTCCTTGAGCAGATAGATGTAGAATACCGAAGTCACTGAGGGAAGTATGAGACCTGTAAATGTATTTCTGAGTCCCAGGTTGGTGATGGTCTGGAAGTTCGTTATGATGACCAGCTCGTTGGGTATCATCATGAGCGCAAGGAATCCGGTGAATACAAGATCTCTTCCCTTGAACTCGAGCTTCGCAAAGGCAAATGCCGCAAACACTATGACAGCGATCATCAGGAACGTGGTCACCAGAGTGAATATCAGCGTGTTGAGGATATATCTGCCGAGCGGCACCGCGGTGAACGCGGACTGGTAGTTCTCAAGAGTCGGCTGCGTCGCGTAGAACTTGGGGATCCACTCCGAGTTGTATGAACCGTAGCTCTTTATGGAAGTGAGCACCATCCAGTAGAAGGGGAACAGCACCATGATCGCCCATATCCCCAGCAGGAGGTAGGTGAAGGTCTTCACCACGGCAGACCTGCGGGCAGAGGATCTTCTGATCGTTTCGAAATCAAGGTTCTTTGTTTCCATGATCTGTCCTCCTCTCAGTACTGCACGTTGTCACGGCTGACCATGAGGTTGATGCAGGTAATGGTCAGCACGATGGCGAACAGGATGAGCGCCGCAGCGGAAGCATAGGAGGGATAACCGCCGCTGTTTCCGTACAGCATGTCATATACGTATCCGACTATGGTGTTCATGCCTGCGGAGTTGAGGTCTGTGCCAAACAGGGCGACCGCATCGCTGTATGCCTTGAACGCTCCAATGAATCCCGTGATCACAAGATAGAAGATCATGGGAGAGATCATCGGTAGAGTGATCCTTGTGAATACTCTCCATCTGGGGGTGGCGTCCAGCTTGGCCACATTGTAATAGTCCTTGTTGACCGACGCCAGGGCGCTTGTGAGTATCAGCACCTTGAACGGCAGGACCACCCAGATGGTGTAGAAGCACAGCACGAACATCTTCGCCCAGTAAGGACCGTCGATGAAGTCTACCGACTTTCCTCCGAACCAGGAGATGAGCAGGTTGACGAGTCCCTCCGAATAGGGCGTCTTCTTGAACAGGATCATGAATACCAGCCCCACGGCCAGCGTGTTGGTGACATAGGGCAGGAAGAATACCGTCTGGAAGAAATCCTTGAGTTTCTGTATGGAGTTCAGCGCCAGGGATATCAGCAGTGCAAAGCCCGTTGACAGCGGCACTGTGATGATGACAAGTATGAAAGTGTTCTTAAGAGCCTGCAGGAAATAGGGATCATGCAGCACGTAGGAATAGTTGTACAGCCCGTACCCGAAGAACATCTGGGAAGCGGAGTTGTATCCTTCCTCTACTGAATAGACCAGAACGTCTATCAGGGGATACACCATGAAAGCACCCAGGAAAAGCAGGGCGGGCAGGAGATACAGCCATCCTTTCAGATTGTTTTTCTTCATGTCGGTGCTCCTCAGTATTCGAATCTGACGCGCTCTTCGGTGACCTTGTCAAACAGGTGGACCTTGAACGGCTTCAGTGAGAAGGAGACGCTCTCTGAATCGCGGTCGATCACATTCTCGGAACTGATGATGGCTCTAATGACCGCATTGCAGGACGGATGGGTAGCGACCACGCTTGAGTCCCTTCCCATTACTTCGACTCCGTTGAGATGGCAGGTGAGGGGACCGCCGGCGTCGGGAATGAAGCCTTCCGGACGGATACCGATCCATACCTCCCCATCGCGGGCTCCTTTGACGTTTAGGACCTCGGTTCCGTCTATGAACAGCTTTTCACCCTTTACCTCGCCTTCAAAGACGTTGATGGCGGGCGTGCCGAGGAAGGTGGCTACGAACAGGTCCACAGGGTCGTCATAGACATCCTGAGGCTTTCCTATCTGGTGGATCTTTCCTGATCTCATGACCACTATTAGGTCCGAGATGCTCATGGCCTCTTCCTGGTCGTGCGTCACGAACACGGTGGTGATGCCTGTCTCGCGCTGGATCCTCCTGATCTCCTCTCTGGTCTGTAGCCGCAGCCTTGCGTCCAGGTTGGACAGAGGTTCATCCAGGAGCAGGACATTGGGAAGCTTCACGATGGCTCTGGCGATGGCAACGCGCTGCTGCTGTCCGCCGGACATCTCGCTGGGTTTGCGATCCATGAGGCTGTCGATCTGTACCAGCTTGGCTGCCATGAGCACGCGCTCGTCCATCTCTTCCTTGGTGAGCTTCTTGTCGCCTTTGAGGTTCTCGAGGGGGAACATGATGTTCTGCCTGACAGTCATGTGGGGATAAAGCGCGTAGTTCTGGAAGACCAGCCCCACGCCTCTGTTCTCGGGAGGCAGTTCGGTGACATCGTCATCCCCGAAAAAGATGCGCCCCTCCGTAGGCGTCTCAAGCCCGCAGATCAGGTTCAGAGCGGTGCTCTTTCCGCAGCCGGACGGGCCCAGCAGGCCTACGAGCTTTCCGTCAGGTATCTCGAAGTTGAAGTGGTCCACGGCCACGACGTCTTTCTTGATCTTCCTGTCCTTGTTGGGGAAGATCTTCGTAAGATCTTTCAGTACTACTTTCATGCGATAATCCTCGGTCTGTATATAATGTTTGATCTGTTGCCGTTCATTCCGGGAAGTACTCCGCGAATACCTCTCCGGTTATGGAAAAGATGCTGTCTATGGGGATCCTGACTCCGCTTTTCAGGGTTATGATCCGTTCTATGTCGTCTATCTTCTTTATCCTGCCCGTGACGGTGCTGTAGCTGCCGCCTTCTTTTTTCGCATCGGGTATGAAGTACATGAACGTGGCTTCAGGGCTGTCGCCGGTCATGCCGGCGAGCAGTTCCAGACGCAGGTCGATGTCTTCCTTCCTGTCGTCGTCCAGCTCTGTAAAGCTGTCGGTGAGCCTTCCTTCCTCGGCGATGACGCTCTCGAAACCGGTCAGTGCTGCGAACGGTGCGAACTGCGCCGCACGGCTGCTCATGGGAAGCCGCGGATGCTTCGGGGATGTATGGTGGGGGAGGTCTATTATATCGTCGTATTCATGACTGAAGCGTCTCTCGTCGCTCATTCCTTGTGCCCTCCGATCTGGGCATTGCGCTCCCTTCCTGTGGCTCCCTCTCTAAGGCTCATGCCCTTTAGGACCGCATTCTTCCCGAAGCGGTTCTTTATCTCCAGCAGCGAGCGCTGCAGGTCGGATTCCTTCTTCGATTCCTGCGGGGACAGCGAAGGGGCATCTTCGGCATAGTCCGAGAACAGGTCCATCTGCACCGCTTCCGGCACGGTACCGGGATCGTCCGCATCCTTTATGCGGCCGGCTCCCAGGAATATCCTCCTGACCATCAGCCTTGGGTCCGCGATCCTGTCATAGATCTCCGCGACAGCGTCACCGATGATCTTTCCGGAACATGTATAGGAGGGGAGATTTGCGCTGCCGTGGGCGTGCCTCGGCACGTCTCTTCCGTACCAGTCCTTGCGTATCTCTATATCGGAAGCGGCGTTGGCTGCTGACGAGACATCATAAACGAGCGTGAGCGTCATCTGGTCGGTCACCAGATGTTTGGACAGCATGTCCATGACCATGGCGTCCGTCATCTCCAGGACCACGATCCTGGCTTTATCCACTGTATACGGCTCCGACAGCACCTGTCCGGAACTGAGGCTGTTGTTCTCCGGTCTATACGATTTTATATCAGCCATGGTGCAGGGTTCGTAGCCCCAGGCGTGGTCTATCAGCAGTTCAGCATTGACGCCGAGCAGTTTATACAGCAGTTCCTCATTGCGGGGAGAACTGCCGTCGCCCAGAGAACACCTGGCGATGTCGCCCATCGTATAGATGCCGTACTTCTCAAGCCGGGCAGCTATGCCGTGTCCGACGCGCCAGAAATCGGTGAGAGGGGTATGGGACCAGAGATTCCTGCGGTAGCTCATCTCATCCAGCTCAGCGATCCTCACTCCGGCCTCGTCAGCGTCTATGTGTTTTGCCTCTATGTCCAGCGCCACCTTGCACAGATAAAGGTTGCTCCCTATGCCTCCGGTGGCAGTGATCCCGGTCTTCGAGAACACTTCCTTGATGAGCTTCCTGGTGAATTCCTTTGCCGTGGTCGAGTATGTCTTAAGGTACTCCGTGACATCCATGAAGACCTCGTCCACGGAGTATACGTGGATGTCTTCCGGCGCGATGTATTTAAGGTAGGTACCGTAGATCTTTGAGCTGACCTCCATGTAAAGAGCCATGCGGGGCGTCGCGGTTATGAATGTCAGTTCAAGTTCCGGATGCGCCTTGAGCTGAGCAAGACTGTCGGACTTCCCGGTGAATCTGTGTCCCGGTGCCCTGGCGAGCCTCTCGGCATTGATGCGCTTTACAGCCTGCTCTACTTCAAACAGTCTGGGCCTGCCCGGTATGCCCAGAGACTTGAGGGAAGGGGATACGGCGAGACAGATGGTCTTGCTGGTCCTGGAGCGGTCTGCTACCACCAGATTGGTGTCCAGAGGATCCAGCTCTCTTGCAGCGCATTCCACGGAGGCATAGAACGACTTCAGGTCTATGGCGATGTATGTGCGGTTTGCTTCCATGATCCCGGTCTCCGTGGCGGCATAATAAATGTGTATATAATTATCATCATTATATCACGGTAAAACATAACGGAATATGAGCCGGACCGCATCATCCTGCCGTAAAAATGGCTGAAACCGCGGCAAAAGGCATTTTCAGCGCGCTCTGTAATTGTTTCTTCATTTAAATACAGGATTCGTTGTGTTATTATACGAATTGCTGAGCCAAAACGGTTCGGTTTTATTCCTGTGCATCACTTAATGCACACGGAATGTTCACATTGACGTGATATATTGAGACAAATCTTACGGGAGGAACATCACCAGATGGTTGAAGTGAGCCACCTCACCAAGAAATACGGTGACTTTACCGCCGTGTCGGATCTGTCCTTCACTATCGAGGACGGACTGATCTACGGGTTCCTCGGCCCTAACGGGGCGGGGAAATCAACTACCATGAATATCATGACCGGGTGCCTCTCCGCCACGGAGGGCGAGGTCATCATAGAAGGACACGATATATTCGAGGACGCCAAGGAAGCGAAGAAGTGCATAGGGTATCTTCCTGAGATACCTCCGCTCTATCCGGAGCTTACACCGGTGGAGTACCTTGAGTTCGTTGCCAGGGCCAAAGGCGTAGCGGCAAAGGATCTGGATGAGCAGATCGCCGATGTCATGGAGCAGACCGGTCTCACGGTCTACGCCAACAGGCTCATAAAGAATCTGTCCAAGGGATACAAGCAGCGTGTCGGCATCGCCCAGGCGATCATCGGGCATCCCAGCCTGATAATCCTCGACGAGCCCACCGTAGGTCTTGACCCCAAGCAGATCATAGAGATCAGGAACCTCATCAAGAGCCTCGGAAAGAAGCACACAGTAGTTCTTTCAAGTCATATCCTCTCAGAGGTGCAGGCGATCTGCGACAGAGTCATGATCATATCGCGCGGAAAACTGGTGGCATTCGATGCTCCGGACAACCTTGAGAGCCTGATGATGGGCGAGGCTTCCATAGAAGTCAGAGCCAACTGCGGAAGGGATGTCATAGAGCCCGTCATCGAGAAGATGGATTTCGTCACCGGGTATGACATCACCGAGGAGAACGGTGTCTGCATAGCCACGATCCGCACCGGAGAGTCTGACAGGCAGAAGGTGCAGGGCGACATGTTCAGGATCTTCGGAGAGAACGCGGTGCCCGTGTTCCAGATGACTCCGGTAAAGGCGTCTCTTGAGGACGTGTTCATAGAGCTCACCCTCGGCAGCAACGAAGCCGACACCGCAGAGGCTGAGCCGGAAACTGAAGAAGAGGAGGACGCGGAAGAATGATCACTGTTATGCGCCATGAGCTCAACATGCAGGACAGAAGCTTCAGCACATACCTCTTCGGGTTCTTCCTGCTGGAGACGGTGGGACTCGCGGCCATGGTATACAACATCAACAACAAGATGGCCAACTTCGAGTACTGCCTGTCCACGATCTCCCTCATATTCGTACTCATAATCCCGATCATCACCATGAAGTCCATAGCTGAGGAGAGAAAGCTGAGGACCGACCAGCTGCTGTATTCTCTGCCACTGTCCATGTGGGACATCGTCATAGGAAAGTTCCTCGCGACACTGGTGAACTTCATGCTCCCGATGGTGTTCGTGGCAATATACCCGGTACTCTTCAAGCGCTACGGCAATGTCTATCTGCTGACATCCTACGGCAGCCTGATAGCGTTCATCTTCCTTGGCGCCGCCCTCATAGCGATGGGCATGTTCGTATCATCCCTTACGGAGAACCAGGGCATCGCGGCCGGAATAAGCGCCGTCATCATCGCCCTCAACTACTACAGCATGGATCTTGCGAACTACACTTCCAGCACGAAGCAGGGATCGCTCATAGTCGTGATCCTCTTCTCGCTGATAGCCGGAGTCATAGTAAGGCAGCTCACCAAGAGCACACCTGCGGGGATCGTCGCCGCGGTCCTGTTGGCAGGCGCCGCCGGCATCGTATACGCCGTAAAGAGCGATCTTTTCGAAGGCCTTATCCCCAAGGTCATGTCCAGACTGTCGCTCTTCAACAGATTTTATGCTTTCGTAAACGGAAACTTCGACGTCACCGCGATCGTCTATTATGTATCGGTCACGGCGTTCTTCCTTTTCCTCTGCGTGCAGTCACTTGAGAAGAGGAGGTACAACTGATGAAGAAATTCTTTGAATCATTCAATACAAAGACCTTCAGGATGGGCAGCTACAGTTTCATACTGACTGCCGTGGTACTGGCGATCGTAGTCGCCGTCAACCTTCTGGCAAACGCTCTGCCGGAGAGGCTCACGCATTACGACATAAGCCCTGCCAAGATATTCACATTCACGTCCAACACCAAAGCTATCGTCACAAGGCTCGAAGAGGACGTTACCATCAACTGGATAGTGCAGGCCGGCAAGGAGGACGATATCCTGGAGACCCTGCTTGAGAAGTATGTCAAACTGAGCGACCACCTCAAGCTGGTCAAGAAGAACCCGGACATCTATCCGGGATTCGCCGCCCAGTATACCAACGACACCATCTACAACAACGACCTGATCGTGGTCTGCGGAGACAGGAGCAGGCATGTCAAGATAGGCGACATCTACATGTCTGATACCTCTGAGTCAGTGTCCGGCGGACAGGAAAACGTCACATTCGACGGAGAGGGACAGATAACCTCCGCGATCAACTACGTCACCAGGGACAAGCTTCCCAAGATCTATTCGCTCGTCGGACATGAGGAGATGGATTTCTCCGATGCGCTGTCCGCCAGCATCACCAAGGCTAATCTTGAGATCTTCCCGCTGTCTCTGATCAGCATGGACAAAGTGCCGGATGACGCCGACATGGTGCTGGTCTTAAGCCCAATGGTGGACATCAACGAGCTAGAGAAGCAGATACTCGAGGAGTACGTCATAAACGGCGGAAAGGTAATGCTGGTCTCGGGGACCCCCATCAAGGAGGATCTGGACAACATCTATGACCTGTGCTGGGATTTCGGACTTGAAAAACAGAAGGGCGTAGTGATCGAGACCAAGAGCGAGAAATACGTATACGGACAGCCCTACTCTCTGCTGCCTGAGATCCATGAGAACGATATCACCCAGCCTCTCATCGATGAGAACAGGCGCGTGATCATGCCTATCGCTCAGGGAATGACGGTCAGGGAAGAGATGCCTGACAATTATCTGATCAGCGAGCTCCTCACGGTGGACGAGACTACATATTCAAAACTCAAGGGCATAAACATCGAGAACTACGACCGTGAGGAAGGCGATATCGACGGACCGTTCTGCATGACAGCTCTCGTCGAGATGAAGGACACAAAAGGCGCCATCGTCATACTCAGCTCTGACTTCTTCTGCGACAGCGAGTTCAATGCCAACTCCGCCGGAGCCAACATGGACTTCATGATCAATGCGTTCAACTACCTGATAGGTGACAATGAGTACATCACCGTCAGGCCCACCACGGTCAAGACGGAGATCCTCCAGATAAGCGCCAGAGAGGGAAAGATCCTGAAGATCGCCATGCTGGGAGTCATTCCCGTTGCGTTCCTTCTCAGCGGACTTGTGGAGTTCTTCAGAAGGAGGAAACTCAAGTGAAGCGTGCCAGGACACTTAAGGCCCTCATCGGAGTCCTCCTTGCGCTGGTCATAATCACCATAGTAGTGATAAAGATCGGTGAGTACCGCGAGAGGATGGAGACCTACGAGGAGGTCGTGTTCAAATTCGATGAGGAAAAGGTCGACAGGTTCTCATTCTCCCTTGCGGGGAAAGCGCACTGCGACCTGACAAAGGACAAGAACGGGATCTGGCTTCTGGACAAAGAGGTCCAGTACCCCATAAACCAGGAGCTGGTCGCGGAACTGCTGGACTGCATAAACAACTATGAAGCCAAGTTCAAGATCATCAATCCGGATCTCAGCGTCTACGGGCTTGAGCGCCCGGAGCACACCGCTACGGTGATCATAGACGGCGAGAGCCGCACCATAAGCTTCGGCGACAAGAGCCCGATAGAAGGCGAACGCTATTTCATGGTCGGCGACGGCTTCGTATATATCGCCAAGGAAGACGTGGCGGAGAAGTTCGAGGTAGACAACAACGACCTTATGGCGTTCGAGAAGTTCCCCGACGCCAAGCAGTTTACCGGACTAAAGATATCCGGAGCGAATGAGCTTGAGGTCATATACAAGGAGAACGCTGGATACTGCTATAGCGACAGTTTCGTTTATTACACCAAAGTCTACGGGCAGTACATGCCCTGCAGCTCCAAATATGTGGAGTCTACCATCAACGCGGTGTGGAATGCGCTGACCAGCTACTACGCGACATACGACATCAAGGACGAGGATCTTGAGAAATACAATCTCAAGAATCCGGAATTGACCGTGGAGATAAGCTATCTCGACGAGAATGATGAGGAGCACCAGGAGACCGTATTCATGTCTCCCAGGACCATCAGCGGAGCCAAGTTCTTCCACAGGTTCGGATCCAAGTACATCGTCCACATGAATGACGAGAACTACGAGAAGTTCCTGAACGCCAGCTACAATACTCTCAGGCCGTCCGAGATGGTGCTTGCCGACTGGAATACGGTCAAGCAGGTGACAGTCAATATCGACGGAGAGAGAGCTACGTTCGATGTCAGCAAGGAAGGATCCAAGACCCTGTTCTACAAAGACGGCGAAGAGGTCGATCTCGATTCGTTCAGCAGGGATGTCAACAAGCTGGAGTACGTCGAGTTCATGGATGATGCGGCGCTCAAGAAGAAGGAGGCGGAGATCATCTTCACCTTCGACAACGAAAAGTGGCCCTCCATGAAATGCGAGATCTACAAGTACAGCGGAAGCGCCTGCGTGATCAAGGTCGACGGAAGGATCACCGGTACCGTCAAGAGGGAAGACTGCGTCAGAGTGATCGAGGAACTGAACGCCGTCATCCTCGGTGAATAATTGTCACGATTCCGGGACCCGGTCTGAACCGGGTCCCGTTCTTGGTATTGAACATGATCGATTCGGACAAAAACAGAATAAACGCTGAGAACGAGGAAACGGAGCAGGAGCCTCCCAAGAAGAAAGGTAGAAAAGCTGCCATGGCTCTTGCGGCGCTCGTGGCCTCCGCGAGCGTTTCCATCGCGGGGTTCTTCAGCGAGCCCGCGGCTCTCCTGGAACGCGACATAAAGATCCCGTCGGCCCAGGTGGACGTTATAGTCGACGACGATGATGACGAAGGAGACGAGAACGACGAGAAGGAGAAGGATGAGGGCTTTTCCGAAAAGGCAAGGGCGTTTATCCTCAGGATACCTTTCGCCATAAGGAGCACGGTGGGAGTCGCCATGTGGGGCATAGGATGGGTCATCCTCAGGATCGTCTCACTTTTATGGATCGGCGTTCTGTCACCGCTGCTGGGGTTCATCCTGAGGACCATACTGACGTTCCTCATCCTCGCAGCCGTGATAGGAGGGATAATCAAACTGCTTTTCCCATGGCTGCGGTGGAGGGACATCTTCAGCAAAAGGAACCTGCTGCTTCTGTTTGCTCTGTCTCTGCTTCTTAATCTGTGCGACCTGATACTGCCGATGTTCTGGGACGGTTACGCCAGAGCAAAAAGACTGGTGACGTTCATCCTCTATGCCGCGGTATCTATAACGGTCATCATAGCGGCGAGCGTGAGGATCAGCAGGTGGAAGGACCGGCTGCAGATGCTGACGACCGGCTGAGTATGTCAGATTCATATGGAAACGGGACCGGAAAGACAGTATAATCTGTTTTAGTTTTTCTATCCGGAAGGGGAACAAGATGGTTGAGATTTTCTATACCGATCAGGACGGCAGCACTGTCAAGGTGGACGAGCCCTGCAAGAGCTGCTGGATCAAGATGACCGCTCCCACAGAAGAGGAGATATGCTGGATCAGGGATCTGTACCAGCTTGAGGACGATGATATCAGGGCTGCCCTTGACGAGGAGGAGAGCTCCCGTGTCGAGCCTGAAGACACATACAGCCTGGTGCTCGTCGATATCCCGACCGTGGAAGAGAGGAACGGGAAGAACAGATATGTGACCATCCCTCTCGGGATCATACTGGTAAAAGACGCTGCAATAATAACCGTCTGTCTGGAAGACAGCACGGTGCTCGACATGTTCAACATGCGCAGGTCCAAGGAGTTCAGCACGCACCTGAGGACGAGACTGCTTCTGCAGATCCTCTTCCGCGACGCGCAGCTGTATCTGAGAAATCTGCGTTCCATAAACAAGCAGAGCGAAGAGATAGAGAAAAATCTGCAGGAATCCACCGAGAACTCCGCGCTCATCGACATGATGGAGCTGGGCAAGAGCCTTTTGTTCTTCATGACGTCGCTCAAGGCGATGCAGTCGGTGCTGCAGAAGGTCCTGAACACAAGTTCCATAAAGAAATACGAGGAGGACAAGGAGTTTCTGGAGGAGGTCATGGTCGAGACCAGCCAGGCTCTGGAGATGTCGGAGATCTACAATGGCATACTCAACGGCATGATGGATGCATATGCCTCCATAATCTCCAACAACATGAACGTCGTCATGAAGGTCCTCGCCGTGGCTACCATCGTTCTCTCCGTGCCCAACATAGTGTTCGGAGCTTACGGCATGAACCTTGCGGCGGACGGCATGCCCCTTGCAAATGCGCCTCACGCGTTCTTCATAATAATAATTCTGTCGGTGGTACTGAGCCTGCTGGTGCTGTGGTATTTCAATCACAAGAAGATGTACTGATCTCCGATGCAGTGACGACAATATAAATAGCGGCGTTCGCCCGGGCTTTCCGGATGAACGCCGTTTATCATTGTAATTGTTTCACAGCAGTTCCCTGTAGTAGAGCCCTGAAGTGCGGGGACGGGAGGTCTTTTTTCCGGACCTGAAGTCGCTTATGATCTCCCTGACATCGGCTGCTGTCTCCCTTGTGAACCATAGCAGGGAGAAGTCGAGTCCGCGAAGATCCCGCTCCGCTATGTGCAGCGGCACCGAATTGAGAAGAGTGGAGAACTTCTTTTCGCAGCATTCAACAGGGAAGGATATGTCCTTCCTGTCGGTGAGCGAACCGCGCTCTCTGCAGGCAGCGCAGCCTATGGACGCCCTGACAGGGCAGTTGCGGTAATGCATCAGCGGAAGGTTTCCGTAAGTCACGATGCCTCTGGGGATGTCTCCTCCGAGCCCGGCGACCTGTTTCATGGATATCTCGAATGAAACGGTGAGTGCGGACAGTCCGAGTTCCTTCATGGCTGAAACTGCGGCGGAGTTGGTTATGTTGAGCCCGAATCCTCCGTAAACATCCATGCCGAGGTCGTTCCCGAGCTTTATTCCGTAGATGTTGTCAGCCCAGACGGAGCCTGCTCCGGCCTGCTTGAGGGATATGATCCTTTCCCTCATCGCAGGTTCGTCCTGCGGGAACAGAGCTGTCGGCAGCTGCACTGTCAGTCTTTCACCGAATCCGGCTATCAGGTCAGGCGTCACCTTGTCGGCGGGGACTATTATCCTGTCCAGAGAGCAGCCGCCGGGGGTCGTGCCGGGGTCGTAGAATCTGCCCCACAGTTCGGGTATTTCTTTTCCGGAAGAATAGGGAACGTATCCCGGGAAACTGAACGGATGCGCTTCATGGGGAACCACAGCGGAGCGGATATTCAGAAGCTTATCCAGAGCATTCCGCCTCATGCTGTTTAGTTCAGATGCGGGAAGGAAAAGACCGTCGGCTATCCTTGTATCAATGCTCTCCGCATAGAAAGGAGTGCCGCCCGTCTTGGACAGGGAGTTCCTGACAGTCTCAGCGTCGATCGCCTTTGTGCGGGCGGCCTGCGAGACTGGTCCTGCGGCAGAGACGGTCCTGATGCCGTCAGTGACGCTCAGTTCAGAGCGGCTTTCATCGATGACGATGTCCATCCCGACCGGTACGAGGGGAGACTCATTGCGGTAACCGGAAGCTATGGTCCCCAGGACCGACGAGGCGTCAGTGACGTCTTCTTTGGTCCTGTATCCGAACATGGATGCGTCCCGTTTTCCGGTCAGATATCCGTCGGTGAAACCGCTTCTCGAGAAGACAGCTCTCAGTGTGTCGATATCATATTCCTGCCCCAGAAGCGCGTTTTTGCAGGCGGTGACGGCAGCGGAGACATATTCGGGGCGCTTCATTCGCCCCTCTATCTTGAATGAATCCACTCCGGCGTCGGCCATCTCCCTTATGTGGCTGATGAGTGACATGTCCTTGAGGGAGAGCACATGGTCGCAGCTGCCGCATCTCCAGTCGAGCCTGCAGGGCTGAGCGCACAGACCGCGGTTGCCGCTCCTGCCGCCTATCATGGATGAGAGATAGCAGGCTCCTGAAAGGCTCATGCAGTGAGCTCCGTGGATGAAGGCTTCGGTCTTGATGCCGCAGGCGCTGCATATCGTTCTCATCTCATCGAGAGTCAGCTCTCTGGCCAGCACGACACTGTCGAATCCGGCATCCCTGAGGAACAGGGCTCCGTCCACATTGTGCACGGCGGTCTGAGTGGATGCATACCTTTTTATGGAAGGGTATTTCTCTCTGAACAGTCTGAGCACTGAAAGGTCCTGTATGATCACGGCGTCGGCTCCGGAGGCTGCGATCATGTCCGCAGACCGCTCCAGCATACCGAACTCGCTGTCCAGGACCGCGATGTTGACGGTCACATATACTCTGACATTGCGCGCATGGCAGTACGACACTGCCCGGGGCAATGTTTCATTGTCGAAATTTGCGGCGTTCCTTCTGGCGTTGAAGTCCTGAACGCCGAGATATACGGCATTCGCGCCGCTTCTGACTGCGGCTACGAGCTGTTCCATGCCTCCCGCGGGGGCCAGGATCTCGGGCATCTGCTTATCCTCGTTTCAGATAAAAATCACGATGATGATTATACCACAGCCCGGCATCCGACGTCCGCATGGTGAAATGCCGACCTCAATCTGATAGAATCAAAAGGTCAGATCGATAAAGGAAGAATGATATGAGAAAACTGGAAGTGCTGTCCCCAGCCGGGGACATGGACAGACTGATAACGGCGGTGAGATACGGAGCTGACGCGGTGTATCTTGCCGGTACATCCTTCGGGATGAGAGCCGCAGCCGGCAACTTTTCGGAAGAGGAACTGAGGCAGGCGACAGCGTTTGCGCATTCGAATGGCGTGAAGGTATACGTGACCTGCAATACGGTGCCGACCGAGACCGAGATACCTCAGCTGCCGGCGTTCATCGAACTGCTGGAAGACGTGAGGGCTGACGGTGTCATCGTCACTGACATAGGAGTGATGGCCATGTGCCGCAGATATGCACCGGACGTGGATATTCATGTTTCCACCCAGGCCGGAGTCATGAACAGTGCGACAGCGAACGCCTTCTATGATCTCGGCGCAAAGAGAGCTGTGCTGGCGAGGGAGATGAGTCTTGCTGACATCGCGAAGCTGCGCTCCGAGATACCTTCCGACATGGAGATAGAGGCATTCTGCCACGGCGCGATGTGCGTGTCGTTCTCCGGCAGATGCCTTTTGTCAAATTACCTGACAGGCAGGGATGCCAACAGGGGAGAGTGCGCCCAGCCATGCAGATGGAAATACTACCTCGTCGAGGAAAAGAGACCCGGCGAGTACATGCAGATAAGCGAGGACAACGGGACCTTCATATTCAACTCAAGGGACATGTGCATGATAGACCATGTCATGGAGATGTATGATGCCGGCATATCCAGCATAAAGATAGAGGGCAGGACAAAGTCCTCATACTATGTGGCGTCGGTCACCGCTGCCTACAGACACGCGGTGGACGCGGCCGTGAGCGGCAGGGAACTGGAACAGATCTGGAAGGATGAGGTCTACAAGGTGAGCCACCGCGAGTACTCCACCGGTTTCTATTTCGGACAGCCGGGGCAGTACACCAGGGATTCCGAATACCATTCCACATTCGATGTAATGGCGGTGGTGGACAGCTGCGACAGCGAGGGAAACGCCGTGCTTCACCAGAGGAACCGGTTCTTCCCGGGGGAAGAGGTGGAACTGCTGATGCCGGACGCCGAGCCTGTCGTCTTCCCGGCACCGGAGATGACCGACAGCGAAGAAATGCCTGTGGAAGCGGCAAGGCACGCAGACATGGAACTGCACATGAAGCTGCCGGTCGCGGCACCGGAAGGCAGTTTCCTCAGGAAAAGACGCGAATAATAAGAAAGGCGCTCTTCACGGAAGGTGAAGAGCGCTTTTTGTCTTAACTGTTTCATTCTTCTCTTTCCGGGAGCTCCTGCGGAGCGTCATCCTCCCGGAACAGCAGGGTAAGATGATGGTTGCTGAAAGAAGCCAGATGCACCGTCGTGAGGAAGTTCTGGCCGTATTCCATGAGGTTCTCCATAAGATCGGACAGGCCTATGAATTCTATCTCGGAATCTGCGCATATGTCGGTAAGACAGTCCATCAGGGCGTCGAGGTTCCTTCCGTAATAGTCGGGCAGTCCGAGGCTCTCCTTGAGCGCGCTGTGCAGGGAGTCTCTGGTGTATATGTTCCTAAGATCGACCGAATAGTATCTCATTGCTTTTTGCCGTCCTCGTAGAGAAGCTCGAATGTCTCGTAGTGATCCCCGGTGTAGTAGATCAGGCCGTCATTCGAGTAGATGATCCTCCTGGATCCGCGTGAGTGATATCCGAGAGTATCGATATCGCACTCGTAGTACTTCCTGCCGCTCTTCTCGGGCAGTTTCTTCTCGTTGTTGTAGAATCTGGAGCCTCCGATGCATTTGCCGGGAGCCACCTGCTCGACCGAGCCCCCGCTCCATCCCATTTTCTCGGCTTCGCTCTTGGTGATATAGTTGTAGGGAAGATGACCGTATGTCACCAGATACAGGGAGACATCCTCCTTTGAATCGTAGACGCCGTTCTCGTCTATGACCGGCTGAGGATCGCTTTGCTGGTCTCCGCCATCCGGCTGAGGATCGCTCTGCTGGTCTCCGCCATCCGGCTGAGGATCGCTCTGCTGGTCTCCGCCGTCTGGCTGAGGATCGGCAGGCGGTGCGACGGGCTCGGTGTCATCCGGATCCACGATCACGACGGCCGGATCCGGCTCGGGATCCACCGGCTGAGGACCGGTACCGCCTCCGAGATAGTTCACTGCCGCGACATATATGATCAGCAGGGATGCAAGGACGGAAAGGACCTTGTTTGCGGCGCTCTTGCGTTTCTCATTTTTCGAGAGGAACGATACCGCAAACGAACCTATGCATCCGAGTATCATCAGAATAATGATATAATCCATAGATAGTGTCAGGCCTCCTGACTTTAACTTCGACGATATTGTAATAGAACGGCGGTCCGTTCGCAAGTGCGCCGCAGCAAAGGTGTGCGGAGGACCGCTCTCCCCGGGAGGGACATCTTGAAAAGACGCAGATTTCTTACAGTGATAACGATAATTACGCTCTGCCTCATCTGGGGCCATTCCGCTGTGGGACGGGAAGGGTCGGCGGCGGAGAGCGGGTGGCTGTTCGAGCATTTGGGCGGCCTGCTCAGGCTGTTTTTCGGGCCGGAGAGGGCTACCGAACATCTGCTCAGGAAACTGGCGCATTTCACCGAGTTCATGCTGCTGGGCGCCGAGACACTGCTTCTGAGCAGGGAATACGGAAAGAGAGGAGCCCGTGCCGCGCTGACCATGCTGATGTGCTGCAATCTCTGCGCTTTTTTTGACGAGACCATACAGATATTCTCCGGACGCGGGCCTGATGTCAGGGATATATGGATAGATACCTTCGGAGCAGCGGCGGGCATCCTGCTCGCGCTGGCGCTCGCCGCAGTCCGTGACAGGCTTTCAGAAAACAGGAAAGGAAAAGCGTAATGGACCCTTCTGAGGGAAGAAATACAGTATGTACGCTGTGCCCGAGAAGGTGCGGCGCCGACAGGAATGCCGGATCAGCAGGAGCGTGCGGCGTTCCGGAAGACATAATGGCGGCGAGAGCCGCGCTGCACTTCTGGGAGGAGCCCTGCATATCCGGGGAGCGCGGATCCGGCACGGTGTTCTTCAGCGGATGTTCGCTCAGGTGCGTGTTCTGTCAGAACAGGGAGATATCCAGAGGCGAGGCAGGGAAGATCATAAGCAGAGAGAGACTCACGGAGATCTTCCTAGAGCTTCAGGGAAAAGGCGCTCACAACATCAATCTAGTGACGCCTGACCACTACTGCCGTGAGATCGCCCCGGCGATAGCAGAAGCCAAAAAGAGGGGACTAAGCATACCTGTGGTCACGAACACGGGGGGATATGTCTCGGATGAGCAGTATGACATCCTCAGGACATATACTGATATCTGGCTCACCGACTTCAAATATTCCGACCCTGCTCTGGCGCAGAGGTACTCAGGGGCATACGATTATCCCGAAGTCGCTGCAGCAGCTCTTGACCGTATGGTCAGGGACACAGGATCGCCTGTTTACGGAGAGGACGGAATGCTTAAAAGCGGCGTCATCGTTAGGATACTGCTTCTGCCCGGGTATACAGATGATGCAAAGAAGACAGTCGAATACATCTGGAACAGATACGGCGATGATGTGATATTCTCCCTCATGAACCAGTACACGCCTCCTTCTGAGGGACTTCCCGGATACCCTGAACTGATGAGGACCGTCACAGAAGAGGAATATGATGAACTGATAGATCACGCGGTCAGCCTCGGGATAGAGAATGCCTTTATCCAGGAGGGCGGGACCCAGGAGGAGAGTTTCATTCCTCCGTTCGATCTGGAAGGAGTATAGATGGATAAATACGATGCCGGCAAAGCGGCAAAAGACAATTTCTATGAAGGCTACAACTGTTCCCAGTCCGTTTATATGGCGCTGGCTCCGCTGGCCGGAATAGACAGGATATCCGCTGCAAGGACCTCAGCGTTCCTGGGCGGCGGGGTCTGCAGGACCAGGCAGATCTGCGGCGCAGTGCTCGGCATGCTGATGGCCTGCGGAGACGCAGACGGCAACACCGACGGCGCTGATCAGACCAGAAAAGGTCAGAACTACGGGGAAGGACAGGCTCTCATGGAGAGGTTCCGGCAGAGATTCGGATCGCTCGTGTGCAGGGAACTGCTCGGTATAGACCCGGACAGGAAGGAGTCATCAAGCCCGGAACCCAGGACGGAGGAATATTACAGGACCAGACCGTGTCCGGTGTTTATAGAGTATGCTGCCCGTATGGGACAGGAATACATGGAATCAAAACGGTAGACTTCATCTATATGAAGAAAGCGGAGCATCGAAGGATGCTCCGCTTTTGTATGCGTGTTGTAGATGATAAGTTTCAGTTCCTGATACGGCTCCTCATCCACTGGTCGACTGCAGGTGTGACCGTGCGGTCAGTGTCGCGGATGATGTCGTCCCTGACCTCGGAAACAGCGTCGAACTGCATGTGCAGGTCTCCCTGTGATTTCTCGGGCCAGAAAGGAAGTCCGCCGCCGTTCGGATCGAATTTCTTTATAAAATTGACCCAGTATGAGTGCATCAGCGCGGAGAGCTGCCGGTCGTCGGACGTGTAGGGAAGGGGCTTCCCGAAGTCCGGCTCCGCATCCAGTGTGGAGAAGGTATAGGGTATCTCCATGCCGTGGAAAGCTCCCTGAGCGGTGAGCCTGCGGGCGAACACATATTGCCAGGAAGGCAGGCCGTATTCTCTGGAGCGTATCCTCGCCCAGACCAGATGCCTCGCATACCAGTAGTCGCGGGCAAGCGCATTGGCCTTGTGATCGATGTCAGGTTCTGCGTCATACAGATTCTCAGGTATGCCCAGTCTGGAAGTTATGGCAGGTATGTACTGCTCCGCCGCGAAACGGCTTCCTTCATCGAGGTTCGTTCCGATGATGACCGGAACTCCGTAGCAGCGGTCGTTCAGCAGAAGATCTCCCTGGGACTCGGGCAGGAACGCACCGTCGATGACCGCGGCGGCGAACTGGTGCATGTGCTTCATCATGGGATCTCCGTCCGCGTAAAGCACGTCCACGGGCACTTTACGGAACTCGTCCAGAGTGGAGCAGCCGAACTTTGCGGCGAGCTGTTCGCCCCATGACTCGGCGCTGGAGAGAGGAACGTCCCTCTCGGGCTGGAATACATCTCCGCTGTGCAGGATGGCTGCGTGGAACAGACCCTTTGCCGCGGGAGCGTTCATCAGAGCGCAGCAGCTGGCGCTTCCTGCGCTCTGTCCGGATATGGTGACTCTGTCAGGGTCTCCGCCGAACTGCGATATATTTTCTCTTATCCACTTAAGTGCCGCCATCTGGTCGCGGTGCCCGAAGTTTCCGACGAATCCGTCAGGATCCTCGCCCTTCATGTCGGGATGGCACATGAAGCCGAATACGCCTACGCGGTAGCTTACGGTCACCAGGACCACACCATCCCGCGCATAGGCTTTGCCTGAAAGCGAAGGGACATCGGCGCATCCGCCCTGCAACGCGCCTCCGTAGAACCATACCAGCACGGCATGTTTTCCGCTCATGTCATCCGGCGCCCAGATGTTAAGGTACAGGCAGTCCTCGCTCATCTCATGTTTTTCCATTAGACTGCCCGGGATCGGTATCTGTACAGCCATCGGAGCGCATTCCACGGCCTCCCGCACGCCATCCCACGGCTCTGCAGGCTGAGGACCGCGCCAGCGCAGATCCCCCACGGGAGGCGCAGCGTAGGGCACGCCCATGAATACGGCAACTTCTCCGTCAGTCCTTCCGGACAGGATACCTTCCTTTACTTTTACCCTGATCTCTTCCATCTTACGTTCACGGGCTGCGAAGCAGTCCCGTGCCTCCTCCTTTCTATTCCCGTGCAGCCTCAAACTGGCTGCTGTAAATGCTGTAGTAAAGATCTCTGTTTTTCAGCAGTTCCTCGTGTTTTCCGGTCTCCACTATCTTTCCGTCCTTCATCACTACGATGAGGTCCGCGTTGCGTATGGTGGAGAGTCTGTGCGCGACTATGATGCTGGTCCTTCCGTTCATGAGCATCTCAAGGGCTCTCTGGACCTTCAGCTCGGTCCTCGTATCGATGGAGGACGTGGCCTCATCCAGTATCAGCATCGGAGGCAGCGCGAGGACCACTCTCGTGATGCACAGCAGCTGCTTCTGACCTTCCGACAGGGTACTGCTCTCTGAGCTTATGACAGTATCATATCCCTCCGGAAGCCTGCTGATGAAACTGTCGGCTTCCGTCAGGCGACAGGCCTCGTACACCTCATCGTCCGTCGCGTCTGATCTGCCGAACCTGAGGTTCTCCATGATGGAAGCGGTCTTGAGCCATGTGTCCTGCAGGACCATCCCGAAACAGGAACGCAGATCGTTCCTTGTCAGATCCATGATGTTCGTGCCGTCGATGCTTATTCGTCCTGCATCGGCGTCGTAGAATCTCATGAGCAGGTTTATCACGGTCGTCTTGCCGCACCCGGTGGGACCCACGACCGCGATGTGGGATCCCGCGGGAGCTCTCAGCGTGAAGTTCTGTATCAGCTTTCTGTCCTTGTTGTATGAGAAGAATACGTCATCCAGCGCAATGTCTCCCTTGATGCAGCTCAGTTTCACAGGTTCCGGGACATCCGGCGTCTCCGGTTTCTCATCTATCAGTTCAAAGAGCCTCTGAGCGCTCGTGAGGGCATTCTGCAGCTCAGTGATGACGCTTGTTATCTCGTTGAAGGGTTTGCCGTACTGGCTTGCGTAGGAGAGCAGGGAAGACAGGTTCCCTACGGTCAGACCACCTGCGCCGGAGATGCAGGCAAAACCGCCTACTAAAGCCACGCACGCATAGACAGTGTTGTTGACCACCCGCGTTGACGGATTGACCAGGGAGGAGAAAAATGTGCCTTTGCGGGAGTATTCCACCAGTTCGTCGTCGATCGCCCGGAAAGTCTCGATCCTTTCATCTTCCCTGCAGAAGGCCTTGACCAGTTTCTGATTTCCTATGGTCTCGTCCAGGAACGACGATTCGACTCCCCGCTGCACGGCCTGCCTGGCGAACAGGTCATGGGTGTTCCTGGATATGAGCCTGGTCAGAAGGAACGACATGGGCGTCAGAAGAACGACTGACAGGGCTATCCAGAAATTGAGTCTCCACATGCAGATCAGCGTGCCTATGATCGTGGCGACACCTGTAAGAAGGTTTGAGAAACCGAGAAGCAGACCGTCGGTAAAAATGTCGGCGTCCGAGATGATCCTGGATGCGGTATCTCCGGACGGATGCGAGTCAAGATATGATACCGGCAGACGCTGCAGATTGGCAAAGGCATCGTTCCTGACCTCCTCCACGACAGAACTTACGACCCTGCCGGAAAGAAGGTTCGCCAGCCACATGGAGATCCCGTTCGATGCGGCATAGACTGCGCAGATCTTAAGGCAGGAAACTATCGCGCCGAGATCCATGCTGCCGAGGTCGCTTAAAAGATCGATGGCTCTGCCGATATACACCGGGATCCTGAGCGTGCAGAAGACGCTGACGCCGTACAGGATGACCGCCAGAACCAGCGCGGGGATGTGCCGTGAGGTATAGCTCAGCGCTCTCGCAAGGGAAGAATTTCTTTTCATGCTTCTTCCTCCTCTCCTGCGGCTGACTGGGACTGCGCTATCTCTATGTATACGGGGCAGCAGGCGATCAGTTCGTCGTGGGTGCCCATGCCCGCGACGGTGCCGTTGTCCAGTACGATTATCCTGTCGCAGTTTTTTATGGATGAGATGCGCTGGGATACCGTGATCACTGCAGGATCCCACGGGAGCGCGGATATGTTCTTCCTTATCCGGGCGTCGGTGGCAAAATCCAGCGCTGAGAAACTGTCATCGAATATAAGCACCGGGGCTTCCTTGAGAAGAGCCCTCGCTATGCACAGCCTCTGTTTCTGACCGCCGGACAGGTTACGCCCGTTCTGCTCGACTCTGGCGTCAAGACCGCCCCGGTCCGCAGTGATCAGTTCCTCCGCGCTGGCTGCGGCAACAGCCTCCGCGAGGCGTCTGTCATCGGCTTCTTCATTGTCCCAGAGCAGGTTGGACCTGATCGTCCCGGACAGAAGCGCGGATCTCTGTGGAACCACCGAGATCAGTTTCCTGAGCGCCGTGCGGTCCCATTCGCGTACATCTTTTCCGAAGAACAGGACTTCGCCCTCTGTGGGCTCATAATTACAGGGGATCAGATTGATCAGCGCCGATTTGCCGCTGCCCATGCTTCCGATTATCCCGAGTTTCTCACCTTTGGCCAAAGAGAACGATATGCCGTCCAGGACCTTTTTTCCGGATCCTCCGAACGAGAACGATACGTCCCTGAACTCGACCGCGATGCCGGTGTCTCCGGGCTTGTTTACCGTTCCGTCAGATTCAACGGGAGTGTCCATGACGGCTTCTATCCTGTCCGCCGCGATCGCAGCTTTGATCAGGGTCACTATCAGGTTCGCGAGCTTGACTAGCTCCACCAGGATCTGTGACATGTAGTTGTAGAGAGCTATGACCTGGCCTTTGGTGAGAGAACCGCTCCCTACGCTTATGGCTCCACGGTAGATGAGTATGCAGATGAAGACATCGACGACTACCACAGTGGCGGGATTGAGTACCGAGTTGAGACGTCCTACCGCGAGCTGTGCCTGCTTGAGAGCGGCGGAATTATCCGTGAAGCCCCGCTTCTCTTCATCCTCTCTCCTGAAGGCTCTGAGCACCCTGACCCCCGCCAGATTCTCGCGCGTGAGGAGCAGAAGCCTGTCCTGCAGTTTCTGTACGCCCGTGTAGAGCGGTCTTCCTGCCAGAATGACAGTGAACACGATCACCGCAAGTACGGGGATCATTATCACGAAGAGCATCGCGGCTTTCCTGTCGACAGTGAACGCCATCACCATCGCTCCGAATACCACGAAGGGGGAACGCAGAAGGAGCCTGAGCCCCATGTTTATTCCCTGCGACACCGAATTGGTGTCGACGGACATGCGGTTCATCAGCTGCGCCGTTCCGGCGCGGTCGAGCTGGGAGTAGGAGAGCGACTGTATGTGGCTGAACAGATCCTTTCTGATGTCGCCTGTAGCTCTAGCCGCGGCATTGGCGGAAAAATACTGCGCGATCAGAGTACAGCTGAATCCTATCAATGACAGGGCAAGAAGCAGGAGGAACGACCTGACCAGAAGTCCTCTGTCGCCGGAGGGGATGCTCTCATCCACGATCCTTATCACGACATAGGGGACAAGCAGTTCGAACACCACCTCCATCAGCTTGAACAGAGGCGCTATGATGCATTCTTTTTTGTAGTTTTTCAGATATCTGAGAATAAGATGCATTGAACCGGTCCTTATAGTTTTTGTTAACGATATTATAATGCATTGAAGACGCGGACGTCTCAAGAAATAAGTTGCCGGCAGCGGCATATGGGAGTTACTTTTCCTCTGCGGTCTGATACAATTAATGAAGAAATCTTTAGCGCAAAACGCTATAAACAATAAAAGGAGTCATATCATGAAAAAATGGAGATGCACAGTGTGCGGTCAGATCGTTGAATCTGACACCATGCCTGTTGAATGCCCGCTCTGCCACGCACCGGGCGAGAAGTTCGTCGAGGTCGTGGAGACAGAGATGAGCTGGGCTGCAGAACATGTTCTCGGAGTCGCCTCCGATGTCCCGGAAGATATCAAGCAGGGACTGAGAGAGAACTTCCAGGGTGAATGCAGCGAAGTCGGAATGTATCTGGCAATGGCCAGAGTAGCGTTCCGTGAGGGATATCCCGAGATCGGCCTCTACTGGGAGAAGGCCGCCTATGAAGAGGCGGAGCATGCAGCGAAATTCGCCGAACTGCTCGGCGAAGTGCTCACGGATTCCACAAAGAAGAACCTTGAGATGAGAGTGGAAGCTGAGAACGGCGCCACACTCGGCAAGTTCGAACTCGCAAAGAAGGCAAAGGAACTGAATCTCGACGCGATCCATGACACGGTCCATGAGATGGCGAGAGACGAAGCCCGCCACGGCAAGGCATTCAAGGGCCTGCTCGAGCGCTATTTTAAATAATCGGGAGATATCAGGATGAGACTTGTCATAGAACTGATCATCGGCGGCCTTTGCGGTCTTATAGCCAATAAGATCATGGACGGCAACAGCAGCAGTATCATCAGAAACGTGATACTGGGCCTGGCCGGCGGTTTCGTCGGCGGTCTGATCGGAAATCTGCTGGGCGTAGGCGGCGGCTGGGTCACAGGTGTGATCCTTTCGATAGCCGGTGCCTGTCTGGTAGTCTGGATCGCCAGGAAGTTCTTTAAATAAGAACCGGTATCTGTTGTCCTGAAGGAGCGGAGGGAACTCTGCTCCTTCTTTTTTTGCTGTAAAAAGAAAAGATCCCGGGACCTTGCGGTCTCAGGATCCTGTTGGTGGAGATGATGGGGATCGAACCCACTACCTCTTGAATGCCATTCAAGCGCTCTCCCAAATGAGCTACACCCCCGAAAGCCTATTTATTATACAAATGACTGGAACGAATGTCAATCGCTGATGAGAAACAATACCGGCGGCAGCGGATGACAGCCGGCAGCTGAAAGCTCAGAGCGGAAGATCTTTTACGTACAGAGACCTGTTTCCGTCATCGCGGAAAGCGCGGTATCCGTTTCTTGTGTACAGATCTGCAGCCCTGGGATTGGACTTCTCCACGTGAAGCGCGATCCCGGTCACGTCCATATTCCTTGCATATTCTTCAGCTTTTGCCAGAAGCACGGTCCCTGTCCCGCGGCCCCTGCGGCTCTCCGTGACCGAGAAATCGTCGATGTAGACGTACTCGAAGGGATCGCTGTGCAGCTGAAGCGAGATGAAAGCTATGACGTGTCCTTCGTCCTCGGCGACGAAGATGACGTCTCCGCTTCCGTCGAAGTATCTGTCCAGATAACCGTCTTCGTAACCGGCTTCCTCAGATGTCCCGTGTATGGTGCGGAGCATCTCCGCGAATAGGGCGTTTATCGCTGCTGTATCGCTTTTTTCAGCACGTCTGATCGTGATGTCCGTCATGTGCTCCTCCCGTCCGGATAAAGAAAAGGCAGACCCGGAAAGATCTGCCTCTGGTCGGAGTGGCGAGAGTCGAACTCGCGGCCTCTTGAACCCCATTCAAGCACGCTACCAAACTGCGCTACACCCCGATTGCCATAGTATTCTATCACAGCAAAAACTCAAAATCAACAGCAATCTCGAATCAGATCTCGTCCGCGAAATGATCCCTGAATCCCTCGCCGAAGATCTCGGTCGCGCTGGTGACGATCATGAAAGCTCCCGGATCCTCCTCCTTGACGATCTGTCTGACGTTCTGATAGATCTGCTTGCGGAATGCGGCAAGGATCACCTTGCGGTGCTCGCCGGTGTAGGCTCCGATACCGTCCAGCCAGGTGACGCCGATCTCGAGGTCCTCGAGGAGCCTCTTTGAGACCTCGTCGGGCCTGGTGCTGATTATGTATATGAGCTTGGCCTCGTTTCCGCCGTAGAGCATCTTGTCCATCACGACGCCCTGCACATACAGAGCCAGAGCGGCATATACGCCGAGCTCATAACCTCCGAACACGAAGACAGAGAGTATGCAGGTGGTGAAATCCATGAAAAATGACAGAGTGCCGGTGCCGATGTGACTGTGTTTCTGTCTGAGGAACTTGATGATTATGTCGGTCCCGCCGACGCTTCCTCCGCCGAGATAGATCATGCTCATGCCGACTGACATTATGGCGCCTCCGGCGATGGTGGCCAGCATAAGGTCTTTGGTGAGTGGCATATACTGAGGGAACCTGTCGCCAATAAAGTCGATGATAAATGACGAGAGCGCTATGGCATAGATCGTATAGAAGAGGAATTTGTTGCGGAACCTGATCCAGCCCGCTATGAACAGGGGGAGGTTCATAAGGAAGATCATGAGACCGAGATCGATATTGGTGAAGTGGGTCACTATCATAGCAAGACCCGCGATCCCTCCGGCGGAGATGTTGTTGGCGTCCAGGAACATGGACAGTCCCACGGCGTATACCAAGCTTCCCGCGGTGACGATCAGGAAATCCCTGATCTCATTCATCATCTTCTTTCTCTTTGACATGGCGTGACCTCCTGATGCGAACACTCATCGATTATACCGCATTATTACTCCTGAAATAAGGCGGCTGAACATGATTGTGCAAAACGACATCCGGATTAGTGCATATCGTACAAATCGTGCAGGGAAACGGACAATTCCGACAATCCTGATGTGAAATCACCTATAATCTCCGTATGGGGCATATCCCCAAAGAGTTTATGAGGAGTTTATTATGAGTGAAGAAAACAGGCCGGTCCGCGACGCGGAGACCGAGAAGCGGCTGGCAGTCCTTAAGAGCAGGGAAGCGGACAGCCTCGCGTTCCTTAAGAACATGACATTGATCATGGTGATACTGACCGTCATATACATAGTGGACGAGATCACTAGCAACATCAATCTCATGAGACCCTACATGATATTCGATCTGTTCCGCATCCCTAACGCGGATGCGGCGTCCGACGAGTACGCCAGCGCAGTCAGCAAGATGGCGGTCACGTCCATACCCACTTATCTGTTCATGTTCCTGATGCCGTTCTACAAGTCCTTCTCGGACAGGTTCGGAAGAAAGATATTCCTGGTGATCAACACCATCGGCATGGGGATAGGGATGCTCATCTGCATGATCGCCCCCAACTATGTCTGGTATCTGATCGGAACGGTGTTCTACGGCTTCTTTACGCCGAACGACATGCAGGTCATATACATCATGGAGGTCTCGCCAAAGGAGAGAAGGGCGACATACTGCAGCGTCACCAAGGGCATAGCCCTTCTGAGCGTGTCCCTCATCGGAGTGCTCCGCAGTATCTTCTATGACCCGTCGGACCTGAGCACCTGGAGACTGGTGTTCCTGGTGCCGGTCGCGGTCGCACTGGCCGTCGGCGCGGCGAGCATCTTCCTGCTAAGGGAGACGCCGGTCTTCCTGCAGAGGAAGATAGAAGAACTGGAGGGCACCGAGAAGCCCGTTGCGGATGAGACGAAGGAAGAGGCCGAGGACTACAGCCTCAGGGAAACGGTCAGGTACATGTTCCGCAGCAGCCAGGTGCGCTCGCTGATGCTCATACTCACGATATTCATGTGCGCGGTTGCGCTCACCGGTTATGCGGCAGAGACCATGCTTGCCTATGGCATGACCGATGAGGAGATGAACCTGTTCTACACCGTGGAGCCGCTCGTCTACGCCGTGTTCGCGTTCTTCAGCGGATTCATCACCGACTGGCTCGGAAGGAAGAGATCGGGCATACTGTTCGGGATCCTTGCGCTGGTGGGAGAGGTCGTGTTCGTGCTGTGCGCGGTGTTCGGAGCGGGCCCCATCGTGCTGGCGCTGGCCAACGGGCTCATGTACGGGGGACTCTGGTCATTCTCCGATCTGCTGTATATAGTCGTGCCGTCCGAATCCGTGCCGACCGAGAGAAGAGTTTCCGTAGTGGGACTGCTTCAGTATACGGCGCTGTCCAACATGTTCGTCACGATTATAATCGGAGTGCTTTACCAGTTCATAGGAAGCAGGATGATAGGACTCGTCCAGCTGGTGTTCTTCGTGCCGTTCATGCTTCTGTCGGTGCTGTATGTCAGGAAGCATCTTAAGGAGACGAAGGATGTGGACCTCAACGAGGCGGGACAGGAGAACGCCTGAGAAACGAAGAAACTGATACATAAAAAGAACGGGGAACTGCCTGCTGGTGTGCTTCCCGTCAAGCGGACAGTAAAATAACATAAGATTATTGGATAGGGCGATCAGCAATGATCGCTCTTTCTTTATGCAACCATTTTTTGCCTGTAAACCTCCATTGGCGTCATGATCCCGAGATTGCGCTGTACACGCTCGTTGTTGTAATAGAAGATATAATTCTCAATCATACGGATCAGTTCTTTTCTGGAATGGAAAGTGTTTCCGTAGTACCATTCACGTTTCATGATTCCCCAGAAACCTTCCATAGGTCCGTTGTCGATACAGTGAGCGACTCTGGACATGCTCTGTGTCATTCCATGATCAATGAGTTTTTGGTGGAAAACGCGATTCGTATACTGAAATCCTCGGTCACTGTGAAATATAGGTCTTGCATCAGGATTGTTTTCTATTGCGATATCAAAGGTATCGAATACGAGTTTGTTGTCATTGGAATCTCTTATCACGTAAGACACGATTCTTTTGTCACAAAGATCCAGAATAGCACTGAGATAGACTTTGTGGATCTCAGGACCTTTATACCATCTGAATTCAGTGACATCGGTAAGCCATTTCTCATTCGGATTATCTGCATGGAACTTGCGGTCCAGTACATTTTCCGTTGTCACCTGTGGATCTTTATCGCTCTGAGTACAGCCTTTTCTGCTGTACTTTATCGTTGAGCGGATATTGGTTTTCCTGCATATTCTCAGCATCCTCTTATCAGAGATATTGATACCATGATCATGTTTCAGTTTGTCTCTTATCCTTCTGTATCCCATGTCCGGATGTTTCTCATGCATAACAGCTGCCTTATCTGCTATATCCATGTTCTCAGCAATTCTTTTATTAGGTATCGCTTTTATCCATTCATAATATGCTGCTCTGGATACTTTCAGGATCTTACATGCCTGTTCTGCTGGGTATCCTTTCTCCTGTGTTCCGCATTTGACCGCTTTGTACTCAAGTTCCTGTCTTACCTGTGAGATTGATCCCCCCTCTCCAATTCCTTTACTTTTTTTAACAGCCAGTTCTCCATCTCCAGCAGATATTTCTCATGCTCAAGCTGTGCGATCTTCTGCTCTAGTTCTTCTTCTTTCGTTCTCGGTACCTGATCTTTCTTGCGCTGACCGCGTCGATCCTCAAGCCCCGGTTCTCCCATCTCTTTGAATCGCAGCACCCAGCTGCGTACCTGCTGGTAGCTGACCTGATATTTCGAT
>JAEEGL016398227.1_pt1 | contig 100560 bp, 101 predicted proteins | sample 9134231 | NCBI WGS metagenome assembly JAEEGL01 (sample SAMN16246548, study PRJNA631951) | gut metagenome | biome: gut microbiome; feature: rumen; material: fiber-attached | host: Bos | place: Iran: Karaj | collected 2018-10 | reverse complement strand
CCCTCGCTTTAACTTGGTCTTGACCGTGGACGGGTTCATCTGCATTTGACTGGCGATAACCGAAACGCTCTGACAGTAGTAGTAGAATCTCAAAAAGATCTCTTTATCCGGCTGAGGCATCGAATAGACCAGTTTTCTGATTATCTGGTCCTGATCCTCGCGCTCGAGGCTGTCAAAAACCGAATCTTCATCTAAGATAAGAATGTCCTCGTCCAAAGGCAGCACCTGCACCCGCTCCCGCAATTTCTGCATGGAAAGGCTGCGTGCCACGCGGCTCAAGTACCCCTTCAGGTTCAGAGGGATGAGGTTGTCCGCCGATCTCCACAAAGTAACGAAACCGTCCGCCGTCACTTCCTCCACATCCTCATGGCTCATTGAGCCTGCGAGAATGCTGTTTACCACGGTTCCCACGTATGCACTGTACTTGTCTATAAACCAAGCAAGTGATTCCTGATCACCTGATTTCAGTAAGGCCAGCGCCTTTGCGTCATTCAATCGTCTCACCTCAAAATTCGTTTTTGAACGGCCGTTCGACTATAATAGTGCAATTTCGGTGCCGGCGGTTTCACTTTTTTACGAAAAAATTTTTATTGCCGCTGTTCATGAAGCCCGGAAACGGATTTATGCGCTCATGTCCATCAGGGCCGAAACAGAGTCAGATCAACGCCGACGTGCCTAAAAGCCAGAGGATAAGCACTTCAATGGCACAGGCTAATAACAGGCCCAATATGCCGAGCAGTATTATATTGCCGATCTTAGTAGGAGCGTCACAGAATGCCTCGCCTGTCTGGCCGTTGATGGCGACCGGGAAAGTCTTCTTGCCGTATGTGTATGTGGCGAAATATACGGGTGCAAGAAGGCATCTGAACTTGACGTTGTAGTATTTGGTGATGATCTTCTCGACCCTCAGATGGTTGTTGGAACGGTGAACGTCTTTTTTCAGCTTCTCGGTTATCAGCTTTTTCGAGCGCTCCCAGCCGTCGTTCAGACCTAACGTATAACGCTCTGCGGGAATGCCCGCGAGATATTCGGGTGAGTACGGAACGGCTTTACTGAAGTCGAATTTCTGGATCTTCGGAATAAACGGATGACGGAGCCTGTCAGACGCGAAAATGATTACATCATCGATGTACTCAAACCAGTTGCCGGTGACATGGTCAGAAGGAACGTACATGCCGTTGTCTCTGTACGCATAGTAAGCTGAAGCGGTATAAGCGTCGAAAGTCCAGAACGGAAGGTATATGCCGACGACCTTTTCGAGCTTGCACTTAAAAGCCTTCTTCTTGACGAGCTTCTTTTTCTTCAGGAAATTGATGAAACAATCCTGTGCCTGCTCTTTGGTGAACGCGAAAGGAATGACGGCATTTGGCACCATGATCTGGTCAGTCTCGGCAGCAGGCGCAACGCTTGTTGAGCCGCAAAAAGGACATGCGCCCGTAACCTGCTCGGTATCGTAAACCGTCTGGCCGCCGCAGTTTGAACAGACGATCAGCTTCTTATAACGTCCCCAGTCCGCGCTTGCGCGCTGCATGGCCGTATTGAAATCGAGTTCTTCCGCAACCGCGCCTTCCTGAGGTGCCGCGAGCCTCGTTGACAGACCGCAGAAAGGACATGTCAAAGTTCCGGTGGCGGCATCGAAGCCTACACCTATAGAGGTACCGCAGCCCGGACATTTGATGTCCGTGCTGGTGACATTAACACTGCTGATGACCTGTTTGTTTTCTGACATTTCCCTATCCTCATTTCCAAATTAAAATATATTTTATCAAAAGCTGTAACTTAAAGACATATGATTGCAAGTGATTGGTATAATTATTGAGAAACAAAACAAAAAGAGGACAGGCGGAATGCAGGAGAATAACTCCAACAATCAGAATATAAATAACGTTCCCGGCAACCCTTATACCGAGTATTACCACGAGTATATCGTCGATCCGATACAGCTGAAGAATGAAGTGCCCAAGCCCAAGCGCATCGCATCGATAATACTTTGCGTAGTATCGACCATGATGCTGGCCTGTTTTCCCGTAATGTGGATCGCTATGGCTTATTCGACCATAGCCAACTCTAACAGCACTTTGGATTTCGGAACCAGCATGGGAGCCTCGGTATTGTTGTTTGTGTATTTCCTGCCGGGCATGCTGATCCCCGCGATCATTGCGAAGATCCTGAACCGCAAGAACAAATGGCCGATAATCAACATTATCTGTATGTGCGTGCTTTTCGTAACAGTGATGGTTCTAAGCCTCTTCCTTCCGAAATGGGCTGACGACTCAACTGTGCTGTCTTCCGTCTACAGACAGGACGTCAGGATATCCGAAATGTGGAACAGGGATGTCGAAGAATTGCTGGATGAATACTCCTTCGATGTGGCAGACAACGACAGGTATTTTTCCAATCTCTCGGGCGACCCGTATGAGATAAGGATCTTTGTCTCCTCTGAAGCTACACAGACCCAGATAGACGAGCTCAATGATTTTCTCCAGCAGCTCCGCGATCTGGACAAGAACTCAAAATACCGGATGGTGATCAAGGTCTACCCCTGCTATTTCGAGCCCGGCAACAACAGCAGCTTTGTCTACACACCGCGTTACCGGATCGAATACGATTCCACTGACAGAGAAATAGATATTGAAAATAGCCTCTATGACGATCTCGAGAACAGGAGAAGAGTCCCCGGTCACGTGCCTGAAGAACTTGAGGACGGTAATCTTCTGATAGTGGTGAGGTAAGAGATATAAGTTTTTTCGAACCGGAATTAATAGTCTGAAACACGACCGTTTTTCTGTCCACAAAAGCGGACTTATTTATGTGAACATTTGTTCTTTTCGGCGTATAATATTGGTGGCACAGCCTGCTTAATGGGCGGTTGCCTTCCGAGTACTTTACTTACTTCTTGGGTTTACCTGAGAGAGTCTAGGAAAGGAGGGCTGTGGATGTGACAGACTATGAGATCCTTTCTCTGGTAATAACTCTGATCAGTTTACTAATTGGCGTCGTTACCCTGCTACTGAAACTATTTGCCTTTTTGGATTCCAGATATAAGCGCAAATGAAAACCTCACCCAAGACGCAACCTTAGAGTGAGGTAAATCTTTTTTTCACTTTCACTCGGAAGCAACCGTCTTTGCAGACTGTGCTTTCATAGTGTCATTGTAGCATCGCTATAATTCTCAGTCAATTAAGCGCGATAACTTGTCCTCTTATTTCCATTCCGCTATTTGTGTCTCTACGACTTGTGTCATAACCAGATTTCCTAAATATTTCCCGGATTGGCGAAACTAGGAAATGGTTTAGGAAAAAATCAGTAAAATTACAAAAAACATTTCCTGAAATTGGATTCTCAGGAAATGTTTTGGAAATCAGATTAGATAACTCGAAAATAAGATTACTTGTCATCGCTGTTGTCAAAGTAAACGCTCCGGATCTGATATCGCGTACTTGATCTCGTGACGGTAATTCTTCACTTCCCCCATTACCACAACTCCTTTCCTGCAGTCTTTCTGACTGTACGGCTGCATGATAAAGCCCCAACCATAAATCAACTTGAAATCGGCCGGGGCTTTTATAATTTTTTTATTAAATGGGTTCGGGATCAGCGGTGCAGTTTTCTCATAGGAAGGACCGTTGCGTTTACGAATATCTCCTGCAGTTCCTTTATCGTCTGCTCCGAATATTCGATCTGCGGCTTCTTGGAATTAGCGAAGAGCTTTGTGGGGATACTGGTCAGCGTGAATACTTCCTCTGTCAGATACTTGTCATCGATAGTAAGCACGATCGTATTGGTTTTTGTATATTCCCATTTTGAGATCGAATCCTCGCCATAACCTTGCTCATATTCATAGACCATCTCATAGCATATGCCCGTAACTGCGCTGTACGGATGTACCATTCCGCTCGGGATACCGTTTCTCGCGCTGTCGTAACGGTCTTCGTGAACTTCCGCGATACGGAAAAGAGACTTTGCCTCATCAAGTTCCAGACATCCGTCACATATGATCTTTGTCGGGTTGAAATCCGCATACTGTTCTTTATTCTGATTCAGATATGCAAGGCGGTCCTCCAGATCCTGAGATGACAATCCCAGTCTGGCAATCGCATTTTCGAAAGGCATGATACATGTAACTGCCTTTTCCTTTACATCCTTGGGATTAGCAGTTCTTTTCGGAAGCATCGAAACATATTTCTGCACACAGTCATGGCAGATAACGCCGTCCTTCAGCTTATAAAGCCTGTAACCTTCTCTCTTATTCTTTTTGCAGTAGATGCAGTAATGCCATTTTGCATTCGGGTCGGCGGCCTTTCGCTCTTCCTTGAAATCATCTCCGAGGATCTCTTCAGCTGTCTTTAATCCGCTGCCTGCAATGCGCATCTCATAGATGTTTCCGATAACGCCGAAAAGACCGCCGCAGAAGATATTTAAGGCAAACAGCTTCACAGCGCGTCCGCCCATCTTTTCATAAAAACTGTAGAGGGCTTTGAGGTCGACCTCGCCGTTCTCGAAGCTCTTCAGGAACTTGTTTGTCTTCAGGAAGAAGATCAGATTGACAACGAACATGCCGAGCATGAGAACGCCGTAAACTATGAAGCAGGCAACGATTCCGATGATCAGGAGATATGCCAGCACACCTATCCAGACATGTGTGCATTTCTTTATGGCCTGTTTCTGTTCCTCCATAAACTGATTGATCGACTGCTCGTCCCAGACTTTCTTTTCCTCCTGGTCCGGCACTTCAACTTTTACGCTGTTTTCTGAGTTTTCAGCCATGTTCTTACCCCCTGTTTATTTTATCTTTCTCAAAAAATGATACCATTTGTGAAGCCGGAAAAAGCCATCCTGCGTTATTCGTCAACTATCCGTAATATTCGGAGTCTTCTTAAGCGCCTACTCGTCTTTTTTCTCTCTTTCTTCGCGCTTCTTCCTTCTCTGTTCCCTGTTGTTTGCCTGCGAAGCGAAAAGCTCGACTGCCGCATCCGTCAGTTCCTCAGGCCAGACATTCCCGCTCCCCGGAAGCTCTGCCCACGGACAGAGAGTCCTGTAATCGTCATCAAGAACGACCGTATAAGGCGGGCCACAGCGGTCATCAATATCCATATACAACTTTCTGCCTTTGTCGTGGATCAGGCAGTATTTATCATCGTCCGACATCTCACCGGACTGCAGCGATTCAAAAACTTCGCTGTCGATCTCAAAGAGCTTGATCGCTCCCGGCACGCTTGTCCTTGCCGTATAAAGATCCCGCTCCTCATCAAAGCATGCTTTCCAGCCCGAACCTTCAATAAATCTCATAGCAACCTCACTTCTATTATCTTCGTCTCAGTCCGTGACATAGCACGCCAGTTTAAGCGCTATATCGAAATGTCCCGGATCATGCTGAGTGTTTTTCTTCTGGTTCTTCTCCATGCGCGAATCCCACTCTGGCGCGTCCAAAAGATCACCGCTTGTAAAGAAGAAATACGCATCGATGCCTCTGAGATCACACACGGCCTGAACCGCAGCGCATTCCATCTCAACCGAGATGCACCCGTCGTTCTTTCTCTTCTCAAAATTCCCTCTGGTCTCGCGGTAAACAGCATCAGTGGTCCACGTTTTTCCTTTGACATAAGGAAGACCTGCCTGCTCCATGAACTCGGCGACTTTATCGCAGTTCTTCACTGTTATGTAATCGGAAGCCGGAGCGTAATGGTACGACGTTCCCTCATCACGGTAAGCTTCGGTGGGGACCATGACCTTTCCCCTCGCAATCTCCTTGTTAAGGCACCCGCTGCCGCCAAATTCAATGATCTTATCTGTCCTGATGACAGACGCCAGATCTTCTATATCACCCACGCAGCCCGGAGCTCCGACAAAGGACATATACACCGCGAATTCTTTTCCCTTATAAGTGAATCCATAAACAGGTTTTGCGCCGTTCGATGAATAAAGATCTCCGAGCTTTGTGCAGTCGAAGGCTTCAAGAACATACTGAAGGATCTCATGAGAGAAAGTGATGATGCATGCATCAACCTTCTTCGCGTCTTCCTTTTTCCACGCCTTGAGTATCTCTTCAGTTTTGTTATCGAATGATTCAGTGATCATGACACCTTTCCCCCACAGTTGTATCGAAAGACTTTCGTCCAACTTTCTCATTATACCAAGACTGCCGCCAATGATAGAATATGATCACGAACAGCCGGCCATGAAGGAACTGATTACTGAATGAAGATTTATTTCGCCCCGCTCGAGGGCATAACAGGTTATATATTCCGCAATGCTTACAATGAGATCTACGGTCACATTGACAAGTACTTTGCGCCGTTCATCTCCCCTTCCGCGAACTGCCCGATTACGCCCCGCGAGAGGAAGGATATCGATCCTGTGAACAACGCGGGGATCAGCCTGGTCCCTCAAATCCTCACTTGCGTCTCAGAGCATTTTATCGAAGGGGCCAAAGAGCTTCAGGCCATGGGTTACAGCGAGGTAAATCTTAATCTCGGATGTCCTTCCGGAACCGTCTGCGCGAAAGGCAAAGGCGCGGGCTTCCTTCCTGAGACGCTTGCGCTTCAAAGGTTTCTGGACGATATCTACTCCTGGTCAGAATCTGAGAACATGAAGATCTCGATCAAGACTAGGCTCGGCTATTATAATCCCGACGAGTTCTATGATCTTGTGGAAATATTCAATGCGTTCCCCGTAAGCGAACTGATCGTGCACCCCAGGATAAAGTCTGATCTTTATAAGGGCGAGCCCAGAAAAGAATACTACGCATACGCTCTCGAACATTCAAAATGCCCTCTCGTGTATAACGGAAATATCTTTGCTCCTAAAGACTACGATGAACTGTCAGACACGTTCGGCATCAGTCCCGATCCGGTAATGACCGGCAGAGGGCTGATATCCGATCCGTCTCTTGCAGACAAGCTTAAGGGCTTTGCCACGGAGACAGACTTTGCAAAACTCAGAAGACTGCACGACACCGTTTATCAAGAATATCAGAAGGTCATGTCGCCTGATATCAATGTCCTTTACAAGATGAGGGAACTGTGGTCTTACTGGCAGGTCCTTTTCGAAGGCAGGGAGCGCGATATCAAGCGCCTCATGAAGGCGAAGAAATACGCTGAATACGAAGATACCGCATACGGGATCTTAGAGTCAGTCTGACGGAAATTCTTTCCGGGCGATCACCCAAATCCACTCATGTTGGATATATAATGAAGTCGGGAAATAGGAATTTTCGATGTGGGGACTTATTTATGAAGATGATCAGACCTGCCGCTTTTGTTATGACTGCCGTTATGCTTATGACGATGCTCTCGTCCTGTTCTTCAGGCATAAAAAAGAAGAATGTGGTCAAAGAAGATGATCCTTGGTATGAATCAACAAGGTTCCAGCTCGATAATGACATGGGCGATAATGTCAGCCTCGGAGCAACGACCTGTGTATGTTCAAGCGACGACAGGATATTTTCCGTGTACTGCTTTTCGCATGATGCATGGGGAAGCGCGCAGACAGTGATCGACACTTATGACCTTGAAGGCAAACGTACCAACCGCCGTAATGTCACCTGTCCGGACGATTATTATGTTACTCTTCTCTATTCGCTCAGCGCGGCTCCCGATGGAAAGACCATAGACGCGATCGTTAATCTGAATTCCCATACAAATCCGCATAAGCAGGCGTTTATAACCATTGATACGGAAACCGGAAATGTCTCCGGTATAAAGGACGTTTTCGACGGCGAAGCCAAAAAGTTAAAGACAGAAGGCGGCGGCGTTTCTTCCATAAATGCTATAGGTGATTATGCCGTGGCAATACTCGAGAATGGTTATCAGGGCGCCATGAACTGCGAATGGATAATGGGCCTTTTCAGGGACGGCGTATTCGTCACTGAATGTGATATGTCATCAGCAAATCTCAGGTATATAAACGGTTTTTCGATAGATGAATCCACCGAGACCCTTTATATGACAGGCATCGAAAAAGCGGACTTCGTTGTCCTGGAATTCGATATCAATAACGGCAGTCTTAAGAATAAAACGCTTTTTCAGGATATGGACAGCAAGGAGATCAACATCGGAGAATACGCTCTGACGGATAACGGCGACCTGTGCAAGATTGATTCATTCGGAAATATAATTAAGCTCGACATCACCACGATGACTCCTGAGACCATTGTCGACACCAACTGGTACTCGCCGTATTTTTATCCGGTGGAAACCGATGAGTACTCCGTTACCACCGGTGTCATGAACTGCAGCGAAAACAGAACGGTCCTCATGGATGCCGAGCGTAAACTTTACGGCTGTGATGAGTATATCTACAACTACTATGTCAGGGTGCTGAGAAAGGCCGATAAGAATCCCCATGCAGGCAAAGAGATCATAGAAATCGCGCTGCCGCAGGATTCGGGAATCACGGAATATCTGGCAGAAGCAATTTTCGAATTCAATAAGACCGACAATGAATATCTTATAAGGGTATGGGACAAGTATAAGACCGGATTTGTCTTGGGAAGGACCCTGGGTAAAACCGATGAGGACGATCAGGCGGTTTTCAAGATGATCCAGAACCTTCAGGGCGATGAGGCACCTGACCTTGCCGTCGGCATCCAGAAGAATTACGCGATGCGCGATGAGGTCTTCATGGACCTGACCGATTTCCTTGACCCTGATGTCATGGCCCAGCAGTACAGCAATATCATCGAGGCCGGAAGGATCAACGGTAAACTGTACTTCCTCCCTGTAACGCTCGAGCTCGAAGGTCTTGTCACAAATACCGAGCTGCTGAAAGACGGCGCTGTCGGCATTACCTTTGATGAATACGATGAACTGATCGCCGGGGGTATGCACGGCTTCTCGCCATACGATTATCCTGCTTCGATCTACTATGACAAACGCGATTTCCTGCTGTCCTGCATAGACACCAAAAGCGCGATCGAAGGTGATTCGGTCGAGTTCGGGACAGAGCAGTTCCGCGCCGCCGTGGAATACGCGAAAGAGAATCTCGAATACGATGATTATGAGAGCATCCCCGAAGAATATTTAGGCGACTGGAACAGATACAGAGGCGAGAGCTATTACGCAAAGATCGACGATTACCTCGATTATGTGCATGCCTGCTTCAGATCCAAAGGCAGCTACCGTATTATCGGAACGCCTTCTGTCGACGCGTCAGGCCCGAGATTCAAAGCCATCGAGACGATATCGGTATCAGCATCGACCGATGTGAAAGACGGCTGCAAAAAATTCCTGAACTACCTGTTCTCCGGCGTGGCATTCGATTCCGGCAAATGTGATTTCAGACAGATCGTAACCAACAAGTGGATCATGAACATAAATATTGATTCACTTACAAAGCTCAATAACGCTGCATATGACAAGTATAAAGCCGACATCGCGAGCGGCTCGATCATTCCCGCGCCGGGTCTTGATAAGGTAACCGGCGACAAGAGCGCAACAGACGAGATGCGCGAGAGCTTCATGAACAGCCTTGCCACGATCTCAACCTACTATTACGAGGATCACACGATAGTACAGTTTGTGTTCGAGGAACTCGCGCCCTACTATGCCGGCGACCGTTCTCTTGACGACGCGGTTAAGTACTTAAATGACAGGACTTATAAGTATGTCAGGGAGATGTAAGATTAGCGGGCGCACAGATCACGGCATGAAAAGCTTCTGTCTCCTTGAACCGTTAACCGCCCCTTGACTGAAGCCACTGAATGAGCATAAGGAGCAGCGCATAAACGAACTGCGTTGTGAATATGCCTCCGGCAACCAGTCCGACGATCATAAAGAACTTCTTGAAAGACTTCGGCCATGTTCCGACGATGTTGCCCGTCTGGCCGTTTATGAGAACGCGGTAGATCGTTCCGCGGTACTCAAATGACGTGACCCATATAGGCGCCAGAACATATTTGGCGCGGACATTTGCCGCCATCGGCTGCATATCGATCTTAGCTATCACATCCGCATTCTCTGCATTCTTGATCTTTCTTCTGATCAGGTCATAGATCTTGCTCATTGCGGTCTGCCAGGCTGCGGAACCGTCAATGGTATAGCTCTCGGACCAGAAGCCTGCGAGAAGACTCGGATCATATTTCTTCATGGCGGTCATATCGAATTGGGAGACGGCTTTCCAGAAAGGGTCTTTCTCGAGACGGCCCGTAGCGACAAACGTCAGATCCCTTATGGGCATCTCGCAGACTCCCGACGACTTATGATACCTCGTATATGAACTGTCGCCGTCGCTGTAAGTCTTGCCGAACTTGCCACTGTACGGAGTATTCGTATCGCAGTCGAAAACCCAGTAAGGGACATACACTCCCGCGAGATCAGTGATCTGCGCATTCTTCGCGATATCCATAGGCGAGAATCTTCTTCCCCTTATCCACAGCATGAAGCTGCCCTGCGCCGCTTCCTTGCCAATAGTGAAAGGAATGATGCCCGTAGGTTCAAGCGTTCCCGCGGCATCACCCGAGACGGATATGGAATTCGATCCGCAGTAAGGACAAAGACCGGATATCGAACTTGCCACTGCAATGAAAACACCTCCGCAGGTGCCGCATACGACTCTCTTGGCGGCCGCCTGCAGACGTTTTCCCGCATTGCTCTGAAGATCCTGAAGCGAATATCCTTCTTCCGGCGAAGCAGCCATGCTCTGGACAAAAGTCGTTCTTCCGCAGAAACCGCACACGAGTCCGCCCGTCGCAGGATCAAAAGAAAGCGTGCCGCCGCATGACTGACACTTGTTGTCGAATGATGTCACATGAGGAGTATAAGATGTCGTGCCCGGATCATATTGAATCTGCACTGAAGGCTTATCTTCAGCCTGGACAACCGGAGCATTGCCGTACTTTACCTGCATGCTCTCGATACGTTCTTTCTGAATGGAACTGTTGCGCTCAGCTCTCGCTTCCCTGAACTGGTCTATTCCGAAATGCGATCTGAATACATCAGCGATCGTAGTATCGTTTCTCTTATTATTTCCCATATTCCCTTACTCCATTTAGTTCATTATTCTTCTGTAATTACATGCCGTTCATAAGTCTGAGTCGGATAATCCGTAGTTCGCTGCGTTAAGTCCACGTGATTATCGTCTATGCGCACGAAAACCCAATCAAGAGCTATCGGTTCATTGTCTTCAAATTCGCCGTTTATGACTACCCTCAATCCGCCGGTCTCACTGTCAATGGAATACTCGACCGTGCAGCCGCCTGCTTCATAGAACTTAATCGCCTCCACGAAATTGATATCGCCCTTATCCAGTTTCCAGAATCCTTCCAGGAATGCTAAATACTCATCAACAGTAACTCCGGGAATCTCCTCCGCCGTGGTCTCTTCGGTTGTCTCTTCAAGAGTGGTTTCTTCGGTCCCGGAAGGTTCTTCTTCAAAAAGATATCCCCACTTCTCGTCGAAAATTTCTTCGGCCTCGTCCCAGTTCATCGTCTTTTCTTTTATCATCTGTTCGATGGCAACTTCTTTGACAGCTTCTTCTCTGGTTGCTCCATCAATTTCACGGAGTTTAATTCTTTTGTCCCAATCTGAGTAGAGATCATATTTATATTCCCAGTATTCAACTTCATATTTTTTCCTCTCTTCTGAACCGGGTTCTGCTTTAAGGTATCTTCTCTCTAAGAGGTCCAGGTCATCTTTATGGAGCGAATAGAGTATCTCATCGTATTTTTCCATTCCTTCGGGACGGCGGCGGGGATCCTCGAAATAATCCCTGGTTGTATCTAAATCTTTATGAATATCACGACCATCACAGCCGCAGCGTGTTATGGTTCCAAGCAAAAACGGAAGACACAGTATTATTGCGATAGATCTTATTATTTTCGATTTCGGTTTCATTTGCAGATCTCCCCGCTATGAAGCGTTAACAAATAGAGCCCTTACCTCTATTAATTATATCATCTTCTACGCCGTCCCACCCTGCAGTCACAGCCCAAGCAAAAGGACCCCAATACTGAGGTCCTTTCGTTGATTGAATTATCTGTTTTTACGATCTTACTGACCCCTTGCTCAGACATTGTAGAAGCCGAGCATGTCGTACAGGACTTCGTAAATGCCGGATGAGAAATCGCCTGACGTTACGAGCACATTGCATCCCGGAATATATACGAGATCGTCTGTATTGAAGTTCTCAAGTACCAGTGTGAGGTATTCAGGATCAGACAGAGCTTCATCAAGATCGCCTTCATACTCGTCAGATGCGGCACCGATAGCATTTGTCAGGACTTCCTCAAGGTTCGAAGGCGCATTGAAAACGACGAGGGTGTTATATCCCTTGTCTTCAACAGTGAACTTGATCTTGGAATAGATGGATTCCATGATCTCATAGGTTCTCGCATACTGCTCGTCAGTAAGAGTGTCGACCTCAAAACCGAGTGAGTAAATAAAGTCTTCTGCAAGATACTTGCGTGACTCGTCAATGAATTCACGTCCGTTCATGGAGCCGTCGAGGTCCTCTACCTTGGAAGGATCGTTGTTTGCAACTGCGAGGATCATGCCTGATGCAGCTTCCGTATAAGGGATCTTGAATGCGCACTCGTACTTGACTTCCTTCAGCACGATGCTGCCGTTATAATCGCCGAAATAGAATGTTGCCGTGCAGTTCTTGCCGTTGCTGCCCTTGAATTCCTTGGTATAGACATTGCCTACGCCTGCGACCTCATCAAGGACCAGCTCAAAGCCTGCTGCGCCGTGGTCTCCGAGAACGCCTTCCGCCTCGAAAACCGTTCCGTAGAAATCGATACCGCCTGAGAGCATTGCATTGCCCCTGAGATTGCTTACGCGCACTTCACCGACTGTTGATTCTGCAACCGTCGAAGCCTCCTCGCTCTCGTTATAGACGGCGATCTCTATGCTCTTGTTATTGGCATTCTTAAGATTGATGTAGCTCGGATGCCATGAGTAACCGGTGACATGTGTGCTGCCCATAGTATCAGTCTCGAAGTTCCAGCCGTTGTCAGTGAGGTCCTTTACCGCCATCGGGAAATCGTACTTCACGCCGTCGATAACGAACTTGCCGACATTCGTGTCATCCATTTTCTCCGCAACAAGAGTTTTGGCTTCATCCTGCCAGGGTGTCGTCTCTTTCGCGCCTGCGCAGCCCGCGAAAATGCCTGCCGTCATAACGGCAGACAAAACAGCCGCAATTATCCTTACCTTCTTCATGATTTATCCCCTCCTGTTAAATCCTCTCCATTGTCGTCATGTCGAAAAGCCTTACACTCTCCATTCCGCCGAATTGGGAACCTGCGGCATAGAAGATGCATCCCGCAACACCGGGATTTCCGTTGGAAGTAATAAAAGGCTTGACCTTATCATAACTGATCGCAGCGATGCTCTTTTCGAGATCATAGTCAGGGATGGAGCCGCAGTAATTTTTGTAAATTTCCGCAGTCTTACTGAAGAACTCTTCATCGGTCATGCCGAGGCGCTTTGTGACTTCGCTGTCATCCAAAGGCTTTAAAGTATCGAGATCGTAATTGAATACCTCGCTGGTGAAGTAATCCTCGCTTACTGCGCTTGCGGTTATGACTATAGACACGGTGCAGTCTTTGACACCCCATGTATAACGTGTCTGATAGCCGTCGACATAGTCACCGTCTTTCGTCATCGGATATGTCTGAGTGATATAGCTGCTGATCGAATTGTTGATCTCCGTTGCTTCAACACCGTCAACGATAAGCTTCGGTAAGCTGCTCGTGTACTCGCCGGCGGAATCCGTAAGGGTTGTCTTTGTAAGGTCCTCAACTGTGACCTGGTGCGAATCCTTTGCGGCCTCGGTCGTTACTTCGGAAGAATCCGCGGTCGTGCTTGCGGGCTCCGTCTTTGGCTTTGTGGTTGAGCAGCCTGCGGCCAGTACAGCCAGGCACAGTGCTGCTGAGATAATAGCTGTTTTCTTCATATTATTTCTCCCCATAGTTATGACAGTTTCCTGTCTGATGCGCTAATTATACCAAATCGTATTCTGTTACTATTCACAGCCGCGCTACGGGAGTTTCCAGGCGGCTGACTATAAAGCTTGCGGAAATATCAAAGCAGTTCTGAAAGAGAATAGATCTTTGTGTAAGGCACGTTCACATCAGATGCCGGATTTGACGCGATCAATACCGGTGTGATGCCCAATTCTGCTGCACCCTCCAGGTTCCGGGGACAGTCATCGATGAAGACAGTTTCTCCGGCATCACATCCGCTTTTTTGAAGCGCATCCAGATACATGCGCCTGTCAGGCTTGAATGTGCCAAGCTCGAAGCTGTATGTGGCAAAGGAAAAGTACTGCAGCACATTCAGTGAACGGAGCTGGTTCCCGATGCTCGGCCATGTGTCCGAGATGATCCCCAGACGGTATGTCCTGCTCAGCGTCTTAATCACCTTTTCCGCGTCAGGATAAATGATATAGTTGTCCATATTGTACGTGCGGTCTTTGGCTATTTCCGTGAGCTCATCTTCCGTCAGACCCAGTTGCAGAGATTCTGATACTATGCGGTAGTATTCCAAAAACTGTAAAGCTTCCTCTTCCTCGTTTCTGATCCGGTGTTCCCTTTCAAGATAGTCCGCCCCGGCTTGACTTGCCTTGCTGATCTGAGCTTTTGTGCACTCATCCAGACGCTCCCCTGCTATCTCATAGAACCGGTTCGTGAACATCCAGTCTCCTGAAGCCGGATGATCTATCGTATATCCGACATCGAAAAATATTACGGATCTATCTTTTAACAGTTCGTGCATCCTGCCTCCGAGGGGTTACTCCGCGCTCTTTACATATCTGATCTCGCGCTTGTTCCAGCGCTTGAAGATCTTTTCTCCTCCGTCGGGAGAATAGTTATTCTTAGTGTAGAAATTTATGCCTATGCCGTTCTCCTCAAGGACCCAGATAACGAATTCACCGCAGCCCTTTTCCCTGCCTTTGTTCTCGAAAAACTCCAAAAGCTCAAAGCCTATCCCTTTTCTCAGATGCTCCGGATCGACATAGATAAAATGCAGCTCAAAGGCTTCCTTTTTATCCTCATCACCGCACATACCGATGCCCATCATGCCATTGATCTTGCCGGTGCCGGGATCTTCGGAGACGTACAGATCGAACTTCTTTTCGCTTATCCAGTAATTGTAGACAGGGATGCGCTTCTCGACTGATAAGTCATCATTTAAGTAATCATCTGAAAGGATGCTCTTATAAGCAAACCTGCTGCTCTCAACCTCTATTTCCGCAATCCTTTCGGAGTCATTTACAGTTGCCTCGCGGATCATTATCGCTTCACCTCGCTTTAGTGATCAGCCGGTCAGGTTATAACAATGTTATATACCTTTCCGGATGCTTCATTATATCAAATACCGTATTCTGGGGATCTTTGCCGCGCTTATTTGCAAACAAAAGCGACACTCCCTTATCCGTCTGTCGCTTAAGCATCAGACCGGAGCGATATCAATGATTGTCCGTCCTTAGGTTTCCTGTGAGAATTAAGCCATCAAGCAAAACACATCCAAATCAAAAGGAGGACAGAACAATGAAGGACAATATGAATAACGAACTCAATACAGAACAGCTCGATCAGGTAAACGGCGGAGTTATCGGCGAATCAATGAAAGACAGCGAAGTTCTGTACAAGTTGGGCATTTTGAAAGAGGATATCGGATTCTCAGAACTCACATTCCACTGGAAGACCTACTCTCCCAAAGTTGACGAAGCCTGGAGCTCGATCGGAATCACCAGCGTAAGCCACCCCGCTTCCCCCAACGAGTACTTCTACCAGGGAAAGAGCATCACACAGGACGAAGCAATTCAGATCGCAAAAGACTTAATGATCAAAGGACCTCAGATCAGTGATATTCAAAAGCCGTTCTAAAAACATTCAAAGACCGTTATAAAACAAAAATAACCCCCGAAGCCAACAAACTTCAGGGGTTAATTTAATTCAGTTATTCTGCCTTCTCACTATAGTCCGCATTATATTCCCTGCCGCAGTACGGACATCTTGGACCTTGTACTCTGCCCAGATACGAGCCGCAGTGAGGGCATCTTACAATAACAAAATGCAGGACGATCCCGGCGATGAAAACCGCAATGCCTGAGATCAGAAACAGATAGAGCAGTACTTTGTTTCCGAGGAATGCCATTGATGTCATCATAAGGACAACACCAAGCATCATGATTCCTACACAGATCCATGCCTTTGCAACCGGATTTCTCATTTTCTTATCCTCCCTCAAATTTATTTTAGGAGATATTATACACGAGTTTTGGAGGCTGCAAGGGTTTTTGAATACACTTTTCGCGCCCCGGATACCAAAACCGCAAACAATATAATAACCTGAATCCAGGCGCGGAATTTTTTATGCAAGGTCTCCAATCGGCATCAGTACGAAGCGCCGACGTTGATATCTTCGACCGCAAGATCCATGAGTCCGTTAGATTCAAGATGCTCTCTGACCTGATCGAAAAACTCTTCCGCGTCACCGTCCGCACTGCTCTCAAACGTTTTCTCAACACTTTTGCCAAACCTGTCAGGCTCGAAAAGCACATCCATATACATGTGATGCTCCAAATCATCATTGATCTCCCTCATCCTGTCAAAAGAGATCACACAATGCATCTTCTCATCAAAGAAATACTTTTCCTTCCTGACATAAACGGTATAAGTCTCATCGCCGAGCGCCATCTCCGCAATATCCTTTTTGTAAAGCCCGAAAATCTCCCTCACAGTCTTCGCTTCTGAAGCCTCTCTTCTCAGCTCGTGCGCTTTCTCGCTGTAAAGATCTTCCTTATCAGGCTTCCGTGACGGACTGTCCGGATCCTCATTAGCCGCTTCCTCCTCGGCTGCCTGAACGATCGCTTTAAACATCTGGTAACTTCCCTTCATCCGGGCAGTCTTTACCATGAAAAGCAAAGACAGGATCAGATCAACAGCCAGCAGCGCCGCTCCGACCAAAAGGAATTCCTTTCTGAATATACCGAGAACAAGCAGGATTATTCCGGGCACCAGAAGAAAGATAAACGTCCTGAAAAAATATGTGGAAAATATAATCAGCCTGAATTTCCCTTTGCTGATATTATTGGGATCTTTATTCTGATCTATATTCTGGTCTTCCATACTTTTTTCCCTGCCGTGTATCCCTTACTGTAGTTCCTTACCGGCTCATGAACTCCCTCAGTTCCGGGAGTATTCTTTCCGCTTCTCTTCTGCCCATCTGATAGGCTTTTCTGAGTTTATCAGGATCCTTCTCAGTCCTGCCCACGCCGACATCTTCAGGCGGCCTGATAACAAATGCGGTGCCTCTTTCCGCGCGCTCCTCAACTTCTTTGACCTGACGGTTATAAACCTCGTGACGGTGTGCCATTCCTTCCGCGACCGCAGGATATTTTCTTAGCGCGATCTTCATGAGGGAAGGCGCTTTACGCTTAACATATCCGGCAGGCTGTGTCAGCACGATCACATTCCTATCATAACCCAGACTCTCCATATATGCATACGGGATGGAATCAACTATGCCGCCGTCCAGATACAGACCACCGCCGATACTGACCGGTCTTGATGCCACGGGCATCGATGCCGACGCCCTCATCCACAGCATGTCGGTATCACCGCCGTCAGTGCATTTGTGGTAAACACATTTTCCGGTCTCAACATCGGTCGCGCCGACATAAAAGTCCATCGGGTCTTTCGAGAAAGTCTCCCTGTCAAAAATGTCGAGCACATCAGGAATCTCACGGTAGCAGAAATCCGCGCCGTAAAGGTCTCCGGTCTTTATCAGGGAACGTATGCTGCAGTATCTCGGATCCTTGCAGAATCTCGTGTTATATCTTAACGGCCTTCCTATCTGCCGCGATTTGTAATTGCACCCGAAGACCGCCCCTGCGGAAATGCCTGCCGCCGCTTCGAAACGGATGTCATTCTCCATGAAAACATCGATGACACCGCAGGTAAACAATCCGCGCATAGCGCCGCCTTCCAAAACCAGTCCTATCCTGTTCCCCGTCATTATCTTTCCCATCGCCCCGTCTTCTGATAGCTTACGGTATATTGTTGCATATTTTTAGAGATTTTATGAAGGAAAATCTTTTCGGGACAAAAGTCGGATAATCTGAAGCAGCGTTTTTAATTGCCGATCTCCGCCCACTTTTCCGTCACGCCTTTATAAAGGTCGCCTTTTTTCTTTACAAACGGCTTTATGCCTGCCGAAAATACGATCCGGTGGAACAGTTCCTGCCCCAAATGTGTTTTGCCGGCCAGGATCTCGCTGTAAAGCTTATCCGCAACAGAGGCGCCGGCATTCACGGTAACAGTACCGCCCACATGTACGCTGTTGAAAGGAACATTTACAACAACCTTCCGGACCAGTCTGCCGCCTGAATACAGGACCAGTTTATTCAGTATCCTGCTTGTATCTTTGCTGCCGTAATTCTCGCCGGTCGCGACGGTCACGCAGTATTTGCCGGTCAGGAGCTGCTCAATGACAAAGTGGCCCCGGTCTATCAGGAGCTTCATGTAACCTGATACATTGCTTGCGTATGTGGGCGAACCCAGGACCAGTCCGTCTGCCCTTCCGATGGCCAAAGACAGCGCCTCCGCATCGTCATTAAAAATACATTTCCCTGTGGAATAACATACACAGCACCCTCTGCACTGACTCATGTTAAGAGCACTGAGATCATAATATTCAACGTCAGCACCGAGCAAGAGAAGCTGTTTTTCGATACTGTGAAGTAAGGCTGCAGTTGCCCCGTTTCTTCTGGGGCTTCCGTTAATGATAACAATCTTCATTAAGATCAGAACCTCCCGGGGATCGGCACTTCGTTGTAGTTCTTATGAGGATCGTTGATCCTGTCATTAACCTTTTGCATGAACGCGTGAAGCATAAAGAAATTGCCGATCATGATAAGTATGGAAAGCGCTATACCTGTTACCGTCAAAGCATCAAATGTAAGGAACCGCGATGCCCTGATCAGTATGATGACACTCACCGGCAGAGAGATCACGCTCGTGATAAAACTGGGGATATATTTCCGGATATAAACCGTGTGTCCGATATGAACACAAAAATGTCCCGCAAGTGCCAGGAAAAAACCGTACCACACAGAGAATAATATACGGCCGGGAAAGTAATACGCGGCAAGGCTTACACCGCCAAAGAGAATAAGCTCCTCGTATACAGCCAGCGCCATGCCCATCTCGGTAAAGCCGGTATAGCTCTTCATGACTTTCGGAAAGCGCTTATAAAGCCAGGGATTATTCCTGAAGAACCATCCGAACCCTGAGATTTCCTCCATATCATGAAAAATAAAGATAAGCGGCAGCAACAGAAGATATTCTCTCATAAAAGCCCTCCAAACTGATACATTTGTATCACTTTTTGGCGTATTATAGAGTACGGACGTGAACATGAGAATAGAAAAACAGAAAGAGACACTAATTCATATCTGTTGTGTCACTTTGGAGGAATGATATGTACAGTTCGAATAATCCGTCAGCAGTCAGGTCGCAGAAAGAGATAACGGACGCGCTTATTGCGCTGATGAAAGAGCACCCCTATGACGAGATAACAATCAAGCAGATACTGCTTGAATCAAAGCTCGCAAGGAAAACATTCTACAGGAATTTCGATTCAAAGGACGACGTTCTTATATCGCTTCTGAGGAAAAATCTCGACGAATATTTTGACATCGTAAACAATGCCAAAGCAGATGTCCTTACAACGATATTTGAATTCGCGGACCGGAATCGCGAGCTCCTGATGCTTTTGGATAAGAACGACATGATGCATATCGTGCTTCAGTGCCTGAATAGTTTCTCGGCCGTTATGCTGCGCGCTCAGAATAAGGAGCTTAATCCGTTTTCGAAGCTTTTCGAGGGACTCGATCAGGATTATCTGGTAGCACTTAACATAGGCGCGGTCTGGAATGTTATCTCACTGTGGGTGCACCGCGGAATGATGGAGAGTCCGGATAAAGTAAAGCAAACGGTCGCCGAATATCTTAACAGGATGAGAAACCAGGCAGGGATAAGCACTGTGGGCTGAGGCGTTAAGCCTTCTTCGGTTTTGACAGCACAAAGATCACTGCAGCGGCCGTAACTAAAGTCTCAGCAGTCAATGATATATAAAGCCCGCTCCGGTAAGCGGCATTGCCTGTCATGATCTTCAGGATATCTTTTTCCGCAACCTGCGCTTTATCGAAATATGTGCAGAAATAAGTGTGGTCCGCGAAATCGATCATTGAGACCAGCGTGACCATGTCATTTGACTGGACCTGATAATAATATGTCTCTGAGCCGGAACTGAACTTCTTATAATCCTTAAGGGCATCTTTGACACCATCGGAAGGAACAGAACTGTCTGTATCCGAACCTGCTATGATACCGGCATTATTGCTTATCCCGTCTTTACCGGCCTCGTAGAATTCGTAACACTCTTCGGAACCGCCTTTCCCGTAGTAAAACTCCATATAACTTGCATTCCGCAGTGAACAGCTGCTTATATATCTGACGTTAGGCGAGCCATTCAGATAACAGTACTTCCCGAGGTCAGCCGCGGATCATCATCCGCCCGGTATTTTGCACTCGAAAAAAGCAGCAGGCCGGCACCTGCCATGCAAATATAGATAACTGCGATGATCAGGACTGCGGCCCGCTTTTTTCTCATATTTCTTAAAAATTACATATTATGCCAGGAAAGGATCTCATCCATTGAATAAGTCTCCTTGATGTAATCCAAAAACTGATCTTCGTTCAATATGGTTCCGTCTGGCAGCGTGAACTCAATCTCCCTGTCGGCATTGAACCAGGAATTAAAGTCAGTTTTGACCCCTGTAAGCGTTTTGATCTTTTCCGCAAGCCTGAAACGTATTCCGGAACTTTCATTGATCTTCATGTCGTCAAAACCCTCAGGTCCGTTGAAGATCAGGTAGAGTGCCTGCCACATCAGTCTGGTGCCGCCGTTGACAAGATCGAGATCATCCAGGTGTAATTCATGCATATCATTTTCATTCATTGTTCTGTCCTCCTGTTAGTTTATGTGTTTTTGTCTGATGGCTTTATTATTACAGGCTGAAAACAAGTTGCAATCAATAATTCTGATCTGTTATGACGGTTAATCAACAGCTGATGGCACAGGTGTTGTCAAACACAAAAATCTTTTCGCACAGTTTATCAGCCCGCGCTTACTTTTCTGCAGATGATCGTATCCATGCAATGATAATGAGGGATCCCGCCGCTGTTGTCCTCAAAGATGACCTCGTCAATGCGTTCGAACTTCCAGTCGGCAAAGAATGTGAACAGTTCGCCGGACTTCCACATCTTCTCCTCTTTATCCCAGTCGGGTGGAAGCTCAAGAAATGATTTCTCAACAAAGACATTGAAAAAAACTATTCCGTCAGGTCTGGTTATCTTATCCAGTTTCCTGAAAAAACTCTCTTTGTTCTCATCGAAAAGATACTGTACAGTTCCCGACGAATAGATGATATCGAACTGCTCCTCCGTCTCAAAGGTGTTTATATCATCAACATAAGCGTTGATATCAACACCCTTCTGAGCGGCAAACTTTATGGTCTTCCTGATGCCGTTTTCAGTCAGGTCAAAAGCAGTGACATCGTAGCCCTTCTGCGCCATATAGACGGCATCCTTGCCTTCGCCGCAGCCGATATCAAGGACCTTCTTATCCTTTGAAGGAGGACAGAGCGCTATAAGTTCATCGCAGAAATCTGCAGGCTCGGTTCCCCAGTAATAGCCGTCGCCTTCATACCACTTCTCATAGTTGGTCCTGATGGTCTCCTGTCCTAATGCTTCAAGATCTGAATCCTCATAACGGTTATGTCCGGGCATGCTCTTCTTATACCTCCAGCATCTGATCGCTTCGTCCAAGGAACGGCCTTTGTTAGCTTCGAAAAAGTCCCTGACGTATGTGTTGTACTCAAACTGTTTATCAATGACCGTTTTGCCTTTTTTCTTTTCCGCAAGGATCTCATGATATGCTTCGACGGCTTCTTTGTAAGTCTTTCCGGTATTGGTCTTCAGCCATTTCTGGAACGCGACGTTGAAAGAAAATGAAGCGCCGATCTGTTTCCTGAAGAAAGCGCGGTGTACTTCCGAACAGACAAAGTCAGGTTCGATAAGGCTGTCCAAAGTGATGGACGTAACCGCAGATGCGGACCTCTTAGTCCTGGACACATCCTTTATCTTTCCGGTATCAAGATAAAGGGCGATCCTTTCGGTCAGGTCTTTTTTCGAGCCTGACGCGGGAATGCCGCAGGCCTTGCAGAAACCGGCCAGCTCCTCTTTAAGCCAGTACCATTTAAGGAATGACCTGCTGTCTAGATCTTTATTTAGTTCGGGGCGGCCCTCTGTGTTCATTATGGTCTTTCCCGGCGGTCTGCCAGATTATTATCGATGTATCCGATCAACGGTTTCTTTCTTACCTCAGATTCATTCTCATCATACCATATGGCACATTCACGAAGGCCTTCCTTAAGGTCTTTGGTATCAGGCAGGAGCCTTCTCATCTTGCTTACATCAAGAGAGTATTCATAATTATAGAAACTGAAATACAGCCGCTGCTCAATGTCCTCTCTAACATTCACATACGAGGGCTCTTTGCCGAGAACTTCATAGCATGCACCGACCCACTCTTTAATGGTCACGGACTCAGCGTTGCCGACGTTCATGATGTGCTCATCAGGCTTATCGTTGATGATTATCTCCATCAGCCTGCAGAGATCTTCAACGTGGAAGAACTGAAGCTTCATACCGCCTTCTCCGGGAAGATAAAACTTCCGCCCGGCCTTCGCGCAGTCGAAGACAAAAGCCTCACGGTAGACATTATTCATCGGTCCGTAAAGATACGGCGGCCTCAGGATATATGCGTCCTGTACTCTCTCAAGGAGAGCCTTCTCAGCCGCGATCTTGTCCGTGCCGTACCTGCCCCAGAACTTATTCTCAGAAAGCTCACTTTCCTCTTTAAAAGGCTGAGTCTCCGTCTCCGGATAAACAGCGCTGGAGCTTATAAATACATATGTCCCGAAGGTTCCCAATGCGTCCGTAAGATCTGCGATGTCATCCCCGTTATATGATGTGATATCAAGCACTGCGTCGAAAACATGCTCTTTAAGAAGATCTCCCGGATCATGTCTGTCACACTTTATCAGGGTAACCCCCGGGACCTGCTCCTTTGTCCCGCGGTTAAGAACATATACATCATATCCGCGCTCCGCGAAATACTTCGCCGTGTATTTGCTTACAAATACCGTTCCGCCTGTAACAAGTATCTTCATCGCTTTCCCCATACCGTCAGATCTCTTCTATAACAGATGTTCCCTCGTCACCGTCAGTCCATTTCCACTTCTCAATGAACCTCAGTCTGCCGTCCACGGTCCGGGGCTCTGAATCACATGAACCGGTCTTCAGTTCACCGTCTTTGTTCACATGCTGATAGCTGAAATGCAGATGGTGATCCTCATCCATCTTACCTACGAGAAAGCCTTTAACGATGCTTCCGCCGGAATACTCCGCCCAGATAACATCGCCCTTCTGGTGGTAGCAAAAGATTGTCTGTTCAGATACTTCACCGGATCCGGAATTGGATACCGCCGTGAAATACCTGTCATCGACCGTGAATTCCTCTTCAGTTTCACTGAAGAAATTCATTCCTTTTTCATATGCCTTCTGAAGGTTGCTTTCCCAGTTGTTTTCGCGCGTTTCCTTCTCTCTCGATGTGCCGTCGAAAACAACAAATTCCATTTTCTCCGCGCGGTTTATAAGCCTGTCGCCGAACATTACCTTCTTCATACTCGCAAGGAGTCCGAACTGCTCAAGCCTCTCTATAGGATTGCCTGCGGAGCAAAGGATCATTGCCTTATCAAGCATCTTCATCTTCTTATCGCCGTACGCGAATCCGTATGACCACACCCTGTCAAACCACCCGACAAGCTTTGCCGGAGCCTCCGTCCAGAATACGGGATAGATAAACGCGATCGCATCCGACGAATTGATCTTCTCATGCTCGGCGAGGACATCTTCCTCGATATCGGGCGTGTTCCTGTAATTCGCATCCCTCAGGTACTGGTGCTCTGTCATGTCCGCCTTGAAATCCATCGCATACAGATCAGAGATGATATATTCATTACCCGAATCGGTAATGCCCCTGATAAACGCGTCGCGGATATTCCTTGTAAATGAATCCTCCGACGGGTGGCAGTAGATAATAAAAACTTTCATATAAGCCCTCCTGACTTAATGCTTACCTGCCGGTCAATATGATCTTAAGCAGATAAAGCAGCAAAAGATGTCCCGGGTAAAACGCATAGAATAACCACTTGAGACCCTTGCCCTTCTTTCCATTATAGAAAAGAAGCGGAATAAAACTAAGTCCTGTCGTGCAGTAATATCCCAAAGTCCTGGTCAGCGCGAGGAAAGCAACGCCGACGCCGCTCCTGATATAGTTCTTTGTATCCTTGAACAGGTAGAACAGGAATACCGCTATGACCGCAAAGATATGATAATCTGCCCTGAGCGCCAATGCGATACCGGCAACAGCGATAACAACGAGTATTCCGAGAACAGTCTTTCCTGCGCTGTATTTCCCGGTTGATTCTTTCCTCTCTCCCCTGATCAGATCAAATAATCTCAGCGCGGCAATTGCCAGAAAGAATGTGAGCATTATGTTCTGATGCGTGATGTTGATATTGTTTTCGAAAGCAAGATCAAAAGGCACTTCGCTAACAAGCGCGAATATACCCATCCTAAGAAGATATTTATTCCTGTCTCTTGTGTGGATATAACCCTCCGCTATGCAGAAAGAGAAGAGCGGCATCGCAAGTCTTCCGACCATTCTCGGCCACATCAGATCCGTAAAGAATATGTCTCCGACATGATCAAAGACCATGCTTACCATAGCTATGATCTTCAGCATCGTTCCGTCCAGAAAAGCGAACGGCAGTGTGTGGTTCTTTAACTTATTTTCCATGATATTAATTATTTCCCGTCAGCAGGCTTAATGATCCATTTGCGCACGCCCCGGCCCCTCCCGGAAAGCAGCAGGGCATCCCCTTCCTTTGGCACCATGATGGCGCGTCCGCTCCCGAATACGGTCTGTATCTGATAATTACCGTTGCTGTCAGAAGCCAGCTTCCAGCTTTGCGCGTCGAAATACCCCGTATCCCTCCAGAGTTTGACCGTGTTGCCCTCAAAATCACCTGCGTTCGAGAGATCGATCCTCATTCCGGGCATGTCAGACGGGGAAAGAATAAAACGGCCCGCACCGGAATACTGTATGTTCCACCTGGACGGAACATCCGAAAGGGTGAGTGACGGTGCGCCGGACTGACCGGTCAGGTAACCGTGGCCGTCAGGATCCTGTATCGTAAAGCTTCCAAGCTTAAGAGTGGCGCGCTTTGTAAGGATCCACATTTTCGGATATATTCCGACATACCTTATAAGCTTATCTCCAGAGTAAGGCACTCTTCCCGAGAGCACCTGTCTGTAGAATTCGAAGAAATCGTAATCGTTTTTATCCGCTTCGTATTTCTTGTATCCCGGATACATCTCAGGCCCCATGTAAGAATGTGTATGGGGATATACAATTCCCAGCAGTGTCCCCAGATATTCAAGCTGGTGCATCCATTCGTGGACGGCCACAGCCGTTGCGTACAACGAGGGTTCTTCAGGATCTTCCAGAGGAAATGTGCCGAAGCGCGGCTTGCCGAGATTGAAGGTCGAATACGGCACATGTGTCGAGAGGTCTGCCGGGCAAAGCCCCAGTATGGCATAATGCGCGCCATAACCGTTTTTTAACGCGTTGCGGGACCGGTTCTCCTCGCCCTCGGTCTGAATTGTGGTAAACACGGTATCATATTCACGCTCATTCATATAGCGGTCTATTACAGACTGAATGGTCTCCTGGGCCAGATAGAACCAATCCTCACCGTCATAAAGAGTAAGTGGGTATTCATCTTCGATAAAATGAAGGTCGACCGTAATATCCAGATTATGCTCAGTGATGCACTCTACCGACTTCTCAAAATTCAATGCGACAGCCTTTAGATAATCCCTGTCAAAAAGGTTCATGCGGAAATCCAGATCTCCGAAAGTTACATGAGTAAAACCAAGCCAAAGCACATTGTACTTTACCGGTTCTGAAAGAGGTGTGTGGTCTCCTTTAAGGAACTGCTCTGCCGCCTCACTGATCATCCTGTCTATGTCTGCCGCGGCGGAATCGAAAAAAGACGGCTCTCTGTCCCTGGTCTTATTATTCCTTAGAAATCCTATCATCTGATGTAAATTGTTTACTCCTTAACCTGATAATGGTCAGCTCTCTGTTCCGTACCCTTTGAACGGTAGTAATCAGCCTTTGCCTGATACATCAGATTATCCGATCTTTTGATAACTTCATCTACACTTTCCTCCGGCCCGCGGATGGCATAGCCTGTGGAGATACTGTAGCCGGAAGCGGTAACATCACCGGTTATCTTCTTTTCGATATTAGTGATGACTTTCTCATCGGAATGCAGGAAAAGTATGAGGAATTCATCTCCGCCGACCCTGTAGACCAGAGTCTTCTCATCAGCGATCTTCAGCATGCATTCACCTATTGTCTTAAGTGCTTTGTCTCCAGCCTGATGTCCCATTGTATCATTCAGGAGCTTAAGGCCGTTCATATCCAGTGAAGCGACAGCCCCGATGTTCCTGATATAAAGATTGCAGTCATCATAGAAAGCCTGTCTGTTCAGAAGTCCGGTCAGTGAATCCCTCCTGTTGTCATTGGAGAAAAGAACCAGATAGAAGAAAATACTGCTGATAATGATCGCCTCGTGCGTCCTTACTCCGCCGTAAAACACATCCAGAAGCGATGATGACAGGCAGAAAACGGCGCATATCGGCATGATGTATTTCTCGAGGCTGCTTCTTTCCGAGAAATTCTTGAAAATGATCCATAAGCTCAAAATGATATAAAGGACCGGCACGGCAAACGCCACATAACCCAGAGGTCCTCTGTAGAACGCATAGTTCTCATCAAATCCGAACGCGACATCACTGAAGAAGGCAGTACAGCTTACCAGGAACGTTATGATGCTCGGAATCCAGTATATTAAATAGCGCTTGTTGCGCGGCACGATGACCAGAAGCAGGCTGAGGGCAGCCGTGGAGCGGAAAGTATAGCCGAGAACAGACAGCAAGGTCCTTAAGAACCGCAAAGAAGGATCCAGTGAGCAGACCGACTCAAAAGAATCTTCCAGGACAAGGAAAAGACAGCTTAAAGCAGTCAGCCAGAAATACTTCGTCTCGGTATTCCTGAACCTCTTTCTGGGCCATAGCTTGATACAGAAAAGTATCACCGCAAAGATCGTAACCCAATGCCGATTCAGCATATCCACTAACATGATCAATTTCCTCTTAAGAACCTGCCGCGGCTGATTCCGGGCCACCGGTATCCATATATTAGAAATTATACATTATAGAAAATATGATGGCATTAATTGGGTTTTACGATTCTGTAAATATAAGGACCATGCTCCACGTCACAGCGGGCAGGATGGATTACTTCTCCACGTACAGCGCTCTTCTGTATAAATACTGGCCGCTCTTTCTATTGCGGTTTGCCTTTTCTTCGGCAGCATAGATTATGACCAGACAGTTTGTGCCGACATGAACATAACCCTCGATATCTTTAGTCAGATCTGTCTGCCAGGTGTAACCGATCTGGTCCATGACGGTGGCGCGGTGTATATCGACAGGAATAGTGGCTCTGGGGAAAAAACGGGTGTAGATATTGATCTCCGCAACCGTGCAGTCAGTGACGGCATAGGTCCTTTTTTTCAGCTCCCTGAGTTCGGACAAAGGCATGGAAAGGACTGCTATGTACGCCAGGAAGATAACTCCGGCCATAACGCACATGACATACATCAAAATGCGTTCTTCCGAATTGAACTTGGTAATAATGACTCCGCAGAGCAGCCCTATAAAAGGCAAAAAGACACAGCTCGTGACAATTATCTTCCTGATGACCTTTGGCTTTAACTGCTTCATTATGCGTTCTGCTTCATCATCAGTAGGCGCACGAAGTCCGGAAAGCAGATCCGCAGGTATGCTCTCATGATGCTTCTTTGTGACAATGTTCAATGTAATAAAAACCGCTATTCCAATAGTAAGCGGCATGCAGGCCGGTATCAGCCTGGCAAGGAATTCCAATTTGGTCATTTTAATCTCCCTTACAAAAAATCTATCCCTGAGCCGGTATTATATCACATTTTCTTGAGGGAATTTCTGCAGATATACAAAAACAAGTTCATCAGTCACTGCTTCCTGCTTAAACTCCTCATAGCCCATCTTCTTATAAAGTCTGAGATTATCCTTGCTTCTCGTGCTGGTAAAAAGCTCATACCGATTTCCCGGGAAACACTCCTCAATCTTTTTGAGCAGGCAGGATCCGTAACCTTTTTTCCGGTGGTCCGGATGGACCATAAGCTTGCCGATATAGACTGTTCCGTCTTTTTCGCGCGCTCTGACAGAACCGATGATGTCACCGCTGCCATCCGTCATCTTGAGTATTATTCCGTTGTTATACTCCTCCGTCATTTCCTCAAGGGTCTGTTTGAGCGGAGGTATATCCCTGGTGCCGAAAAGGTCAGCCTCCGACTGATAAGCCAGATACTGGAGACTCAATATGCTTTCGAGATCTTCTTTATTTGCGGTTGTTATATTCATTTTTCGCTCCCTGACCGTCCATCCTGAATGTTATCAAGCTCGAAAACCCGGATCACTCTTTAAGCCATCCGGTCTCCACGCTTCTGTCGAGGTTCTTACTGATCCATTCATACACCTCGGGCATGAATTCCTTTATGACCTTCATCCTCTCTTCAACCTGGGCTCTTACGGTACTGCCTTCGCGCCAGGTATAGCCTTCGGTCAGAGTGTTATGGAGCAGCGGCTGGAGCCTGTCCATACATGCCGCGTACTTTGCGTCTACAGTCTCCATCGCGTCGAATTCCTCCCAGAGGCTTCTTAATTCCGCTCCCTGTTCTTCAGGAAGCTGCGAATAGAGTCTATCGGCGGCTTTGGCCTCACGCTCAGCCTTGCTTGAGTTGCCTTCAATATCGTATGCGAAAGTATCGCCCGCGTAGATCTCGATGAGGTCATGAACGACCAGCATCTTTATTGCGCGTTCGACATCGGGTTCCTCAACACAATACTCCTTGAAGAGCAGTGCCATGACCGCGATGTGCCATGAATGCTCGGCGTCGTTCTCACGTCTTTCTCCTGAAAGTAGCATCGTTCTTCTGTAGATGCCGGTCATCTTATCGATCTCCGCGGAAAACTTCAGCTGACTGTCCAGTCTCGGATTTCCCGAACTCAAAAAATCTTCTATTCCCATATTCTTTTTCCTTTCTCCGGTTTATTTTGAATTATACTCTCTCCTTACCGAGGCAAGGATCCTGTCAAAGCACCCCGGACCTGCATCGAGATAAAGTGTATGCATGGTCTTAATATCCATGTCAGGATCAAGGGATCTTATAGACTCCAGTGTCTTCAAAGTCATGTAACAGCCGAGTCCGTATGAGATCCCGATACCGGGTGTCATGAACATATCTGTTGTCTGAATGCTTGCGACATCATGCGCAAAGCCTGATAAGTATTCGGTAGTCTCTTTTCCGGTAAGGCCTTCGTAATTGATGCAGATGTCAGCCCTTGCCTGTGCCATGTAATACCGGCTGATAGCTCCGGTATAAGATAATTCCCCGCTGCCGGAACCCCCGTACATTTCTCCGGGATTGCTCATGATATAAGTCGCCCAGCCTTCGATGTAAGCCTCTTTTGCAAAGCCCAGCATGTAGATGTGCCTGAGATTTGTCTTATGGTAGTTGTACTGATACATATGCCCGGGAATTCCCTCGTGGAAAACGACCTCTTTTGTCTTCACGGTATCAGGAAGGAAGATGATCTCATGTGAAGGGTCATCAAAATATCTGGCGGCATATGCTCCGGTTATTCCGACAGCCTTAAACAGTTGCGGCAGCTTGACGATCTCGTAATTGATCTCAAGTTCCGGAAAATATTCTTTAGCTTTTACGGTCATGATGTCCATCATTTCCTGATTGTCCGTACCTTCAATAACAGGAGCTGCATGATCATCCGCTCTCATTGAGAGGACCTTGTCCAGTTCCTTCGCAAGTTTTTTGACATCGCAGTCCCTGCCGGTCTGGCATCTTAACATATGCTCATAAAGCTCTTTGCCGTGTTCGAATCCGGCAAGTCCCTTATCATTTGTATTGGTTCCGCCCAAAGCCGCGATACGCTTGCAGCACTCGAGAAATTCCGGAACAACAACCTCTTCCATCACCTTATCGAACTCTTCGATATAGGAGGCCTTCTCTTCTTTCGAAATATCCTGAAGCGCGTTTATCTTCTCAACAAACATCTCCCTGAACGGTCCGGTCTGACTCTCCTGTGTAAGCATGTAATATGCGTTGCTGCTCTTGGTGTAGAACGCTTCTATTGACGCATAACCTTTAGCGGAACGTGTCTCCTCGAATTCACAGATTTCATCATAGTACCGGTCCGTATCTTTCAGCAGTTCGATATACATGTCGGCCTCGTGACTGTTCCTTATATCAACATAGCTGACAGTCAGATAGAACGAACCCGCGCTCGTGAGTTTTTCCGTGGGCAGCATATAATGAAAGCCCGAATACTGGTTGAAATATCTCTCTTCTTCGATATTGAAAACGATCTGATCGTAGAAGTCGCGGTCCTGCTTATCAAGGCTCTCGAAATCTATCCTGTAAAGCCTTTCGAGCAATACTGTAAGATATTCACATTCGCCTCTGTAATCACCGGGGCCGACCTTCCCGAAAGTGGGCTTGTCAATGGAGATCCCCGCAGCTGACTGATCGCTGAAACACCAGCTAGCTGCCAGATAATTGTCTCCGATGTAATGCCTGATATAATCCCATTCGATATCATCGAGCTCATTAACTGCTTCCTGCCCTGATACACTGCCTGTTTTTCTGATTGGATGGACTTTATCCGCATCGTAGGGCTTTGTAGGAAATTCGGTATACTCCAGTTCCAGAAGCGCTCCGGAATCCTTTTTGAATGCCGGTGAACAGGCCACGGCAGTAAAGATGACCGCCGTCACCATAAAGACAGAAATGATCCTTGCTGAAAGCTTCTTCATTATTTTTCTATTATCCCCGGCAAGGCAGCGTCATGCCTTCCTTGCAAGCTCAAGATCAAGCGTGTCATTGATGGATATCGTTCCGCCGTGACGGTCGATTGCTTCCTTTATCCTTCCGAAAAACACTTTCCTGACACTCTCTTCAATAGCGATATGATCAGAATACGTTCCGAGCAGTCCTATGTATTCCTCCGACGTGAATACTCTTGTGCGGTAGAAAAGATGATATTTGATATCCGTAAAACCGTACTTGGCCGGGATCAGTGAGATCTCTTTGGCGTTATCTTCGGTAAACCAGGTTTTCGTGCCGGACTTAACGCCATAATAGCTGTTGTAATGGTCGTTATAGATATCGTTTATCTCATTTGCAAGATCAGGAGCATCTGCGCTTACGTGCGGACGGTTTGCAAAACGCGCGAAAGCGCCGCCTTTCTTCAATATTGAAAAGACTTTAGGATATCCGATTTCCTCGGGGACCCAGTGAAATGCAGTCGCGGAGAACACAAGATCATAGGCGTTTTCCTCAAGCATTACATCCTCGAATTTACCCGTGATAACGCTGAACCTGTCATATTCTTTGAATCTTTCCTTAAGCATCTGCGAAAGGTTCTCACCGTATTCAACAGCAGTCAGTTCGCAGCCGGTCTTCAGTACCGGCAGCGTAGCCTGGCCGGTTCCGCTGCCAACTTCAACAACACGGCTTTCTTTGCCGATACTTATATAATCAAAGATTGCGTCATATAGCTCATCAACATAACCCGGACGCATCCTGTTATATAATTCCGCGGCAGTATCAAAAGTGCTTCCAAGTTCTTTTCTGTTGTCTGTCATTGCTGTACCACTCCTCCGCATTCAGGGCAGAACTTCATGCCTGTAACATCAGCTCCGCAGAAAGAGCATTTCTTACCGTCTGAAGCAGCAGGTTTTTGCGTTGTTTCAGCAGGTGCGGCTGGCGCCTGTGTCACAGGACTTCCCAAAGGCATGCCCATAAAACCTGACATACCCATCATTCCAAATCCGGGAAAACCTCCGTCAGGCATTTTACTGACCTGATAGTGATTTTTATTATCGACTTCCCTCGAAGAATCAAATGTGCTCTGCGATGCGATCTCCTTAAGCAGTGCCAGAGTCTTTTCGGGATCCGTGAAGATCCTCTCATCATCCTTACCAAATCTGATATAGCCTTCCCAGTCGCCGTGTTCGGCATAGGCCTCAGCGGGTTCCCTGCAGAGCTCCCTGACTTTTTCTTTTATCACGGGGATCAGTTCAGCCGGAACTTTATAATTTTTCTCTGTATCTTCTTCCCTGATCTCAACATAAGCCCCGTCAGCTCCTGTCCCGAAGCAGCTTATTCTCTTATCCGGGAAGAAAGTACGGATAACACCGGCCCCGACAGGCTCTTCTTTGCAGTAGATCCCGTGATGGATCCGGTTAAGCTCATAATCACCTTCAGGAAGTACAGGATTAGGATAGCAGTAGTTCATCAGCGCACGCTTATCCAAAGGCTCTCCTGACCTCGACCTTAGGTCTTCCATCATCTGAAAGAGCACTTCATCGTCCATATCATAGTAGAAATTCTGACTCGTTTTATAATTCCCGATATCCACTTCACGTTCCATCTCAACGACCGCCGCCGTATCCCTGCCGTTAAGAGAAGGAACCAAAGGAAAGATTCCCTTGTGCTCTCCCGTACATTTGCTCTTCACATCCTCAATGAACTTATCCCCGTCCTCTTTGGAGACAGCGTAATTCGCGTTATTCAGAGTGAGAAGATAATAAAGTCCGTCTTTTATGGCAGTGAACCTGTAGTCGTTATTAACAGGCACGCCGCCGAAAGCACAGTTCTGGGAATAGTAATATTTGAGATCCCTGCGTGCAATATATAAATACATACCGGTATTCTCCGTTCTTATTAATAAGTTCAGAGACATTATAACATTCACGTATTATCCGCAGACGGAGTGTGGTGCGGACGAGGACCCGCCTGTCAGGACAGCGTCCTTATGAATTCCGCGATCTGCTTCTCCTTTTCCTCCGACGGCTGGTCTTTGGGATCAACGAGTCTTAATTCTGCGGCGAGGGAATCAGCCTTGCAGGCGAGCCTTACGGCTTCGACGCACTTAGCCGAATTGCCGCCGGCAGATGATGCTATCACCGCAATCTTCTTTCCCGTCAGATCGTTGTCTTCAAGAAATGTGCGTATCGGAGGAGTAAAGCCGCCAGCCCAGACAGGTGTCGCGATGATGACCATACCGTAATCATCAGCGTTGAATTTATAAGGTTCCAGTTCGGGCTTCTTTTTGAATGTGACGGCGGAGCCTCCCCAGATGAACTTCTTCATGCCCTTGTCGGGATATGCCTTTAGGGGAACGAGCTCGATAAGATCCGCTCCCAGCCCTTTCGCGACCTTCTCCGCTACATAACGGATATTGCCCTGAAGTGAATAATATACAACTGCTGTCTTCATAATTACCTGCTTTCCGCCTCATCCGGCATCTGCTGCCTGATCATTTTCTTTGCCTTTGAACACCACGCCAGATATGCTTTGTATGTCTCAATGCCGAAAGAAACCGTCAGATAATAGTACATGTGATCCTCATTGGCCGGGTCTTTTTCGAGGGCGGCGCAGTATTCATTCAGCATCTTCAGATCATCCTGAACCTTCCTCTCGAAAACCTCGATATTATGTACAGATATCTGCCTGCTCCCTGCGCCGCCAAAGAATATCTTAAGTAAAGTCTCATACCTGATCTCATTGCTTGCCTGCTCATCGCGGAGCCAGTCGCCCAGAGCCTCCCTGCCTTTTTGGGTAATCTGATATGCTTTCTTCCCGCGCCCGCCTTCGGAAGCGTCATTTCCCGCGATCATTTTCCCGTCCTCAAGCTCCTTTAAGGCCGGATAGATGTTGCCGAAGCTGCCTTTCCAGAAAAAGCTGATCGCGCCGTCGATCCTTTTCTTGATATCGTACCCTGTCAGGTCCTCGTGACTTAGAAGCCCGAGGATGACCATATCTATCTTTTTTTCGCGTGCCATAATGCCTCCTGTTCACGTGCGCTGTAACCGCCAATTATTTTCGCGCACCATACAGCCACCAATATATCAATTTGATATATCTGTTTGATATATTAGCAGAAGTTATTCAGAGATTCAATATGCTTGGATTTTTCTACACGCATTTTTTGTTGAAGGGGGATTTAGCTTCACGGATCAGGCTATGCAATTTTCCTATCCAATTTGAGGACAAAATTGCACAAAAAGCCTTTTTTATACAATTCCACGGCCCGTTTACAGGACATAATTGCATAAATGTGCCGGCACAGAAAAATTATCGCTCTGATCTTAACAGCCCATAATAGCTCGCGTCGCAGATTCCCTGATTGTTGCGGTCGGCACCCCTCAGAGTGCCCTCGTATTTCAGGCCGCACTTGAGCATGACCTTTCCTGAGTTGGGGTTGCGGGGATCGTGATAAGACTGGACGCGGTTGACGCCGACCTCATCGAAAAAGAAATCCGTCACTGCCTTCATAGCCTCGCTCGTGATGCCCTGGTGCCACCACTTCCTGCCGATACAGTAACCGATCACGACCATTTCAAGGTCATCATTGACCTGGACCGCGGCTATACTGCCGACCGGTTCATTAATATCTTTAAGGACAATAGCCCACTGATAATATCTGTTGTCGGAATAACTCTTTACCCAGTCCTCTACAACCATCTTTGACACACTGATATCGGTATGTGTAGGCCACGTGAGGAATCTGGTGACCTCACTGTCTGATGCCCAGTTCTTAAACATGAATTCCGCGTCATCAGATTCGAATCTTCTCAGGATAAGCCGTTCTGTCTCAAGTCTCAGGGTGCCTTTGTGTTCCATTCTGCCACTCTCCGTTTTTAACTTTCTGAGACTTAATTATATTGCAAACGGGCATTCGAAAACACCCGCCAAAAACATGCCTTTATCGCCGGTTTAACATGAAAAAATCTTCTTTATCCGGCGGGCTGCCGGAAAAGAAGATCTCTTCGTAATGTAATTAACAATTATCTTATTAAGCTACTTTGTCCCTGAGCTGGTCGAATACCCTTCTCGCAACCTGCTTGACATTAGGATCTGTCTCCGTGAAAGCGAGTTTCTTTACGTACTCTTCGCAGTTCTTTGCGCGGATCGCGCCTACTGATTCACAAGCTGTGGCTCTTACCATTGCCGATGTGTCACGAAGCAGCGGTATCAGTGCCATTCCGGAATCGTATGTCGGAATCATTCCCAAAGCTAATGCGACAGTCATACGGATCTCTTCGTTGGGATTGTTGAGATACTTGACGATGGCATCAAGCTTTTGCTTAGATCCCAGTTTCATAATCTTTTCTTTTAAAGCGTCTGCAAGTGCCATAATCTGATCCCCCTTTGTTAGTTTTTTGTTAATTCAATTATATAAGCGGGATCTATAAGGATTAATCAATACAGGTTTAAGAATCTGTAAACAATTCATTTACAGAAAAAGACATTTTGTTTACAAAAGCTCCACAAGTTTGGAATAATCAAATCTGTCAGCGCCGGTAAACAATATTCCGGTGCCACCACAGGCTTCCCATTCCTTTATGTTTATCTCCAGATCATCGATCAGGACATCTTTTTTAGACCTGACAAAATCAGCCTTCTGGGCACGGTAAACGATATGAACTTTCACATCATCACCCAGTAATCTTCTGCACCAGTTTATCTTGTCCTCACCTGAAGTCGTGATCCCCCATTTCTCTTTGGGAACGGCAGTCAGGACCGCGCAGTCATATTTGCTGCTGAGTTCTTTAAACAGTTCAACTGAACCCGGGAGCGGATCGAGCTTGTCGTAGAAATGATCGATCTCGCGGATCTTTCCCCACATGATCTCATCGACCGACTTATCACAGACGCCGTCCGGATTATAAGGAATGTCATGAGCATCCATATAGCCTTTCATATCAGCAAGCACACCGTCACTGTCAAAGTAGATATGGATGCCGGAAAAAGCTTTCCCAGCAGCTTCGGCCGTCTTCCTTCTTTTCTCGAGAGTGTTCGCGAAAAGAAGATCCGCCGTCGCAGGAAAGTCATTATAGACCACCTTCGTGCCTTCCTCGGTAATACCGCCTTTTGTGGCCACCCTGTTCACAACATCATTGAATGACATGCCGTTTTGGATCATAAGATCTGCCGTCGCGCTCATGGTGGAAAGCACCATGCTGACTATCTGATCCTCAGGTATTGAAGTGTGACTTTGGGCAGACGTGCATATCACATCAAATATCGATGCGATGAAACCGGGCATGCAGCTGACGAGCTCGGAACCCATGCCCATCTCATTTTCGGGCAGTTCGATAACCTCGCCGATGCTCGTAAGGAGCCCGCAGAGGTTTTCTTTATCAGACTCTCCAACTTTCTCATTAAAGCAGACAAGAGTCTGTGATCTTCCTATCTCCGCGGTAAGGCTCGGTATCACTTTGGCGGCTTTGTTCCCTGTTATCCTGCCGATCGATTGGAAGGATACGCTTCCGTTCAGAGACACCAGCAGAGTGTCGGGATTCAGAGCGTCACTGATCTCTTCGAGCACGTTCTTAAGATCCGAAGGACGGACACATACAAATACGATATCAGATAACGAGGCAGCTTCGCGGTTACCGCAAATTGTTGCGATCTCCTCCGCTTCCTTAAGTTTTTCAGGTGTCCTGTTCGACACAAAAAGGTTCTCTTTATCAATGCCTGCAACCTGCGAAAACTTCCACAGCAGCATCTTTCCCATACTCCCGTAACCGATGATACCTACTCTCATCTGTTGACCTCCGTTGATGTTTTCAGCCATTCAACTGATTTCTTAAGCGCCTCGACAGTCTTGGTCTCGAGAACGCAGCGCGCGCCTCTGTCCTTTGCAAGTACCAGCCTCGAAACAAGATCGATCTCACCGTCCCCGAGCGCCAGATGATTCCTCGGCGGCTGTTCTGTACCGTCGTGAATGTGGAAATGTATCAGACGGTCTTTGTGCTCCATGATAAAAGGAACGTCCTTCTCTCCTGTCGCCTTTGAATGGCCGATATCCCATGTCAGCCCGAAAACAGGACTTTCAAGAAGGTATTCTATGGCTTTCTTCTCATATTCGCGGAACCCGTCCGTGTTCTCCACGGCGATCTTAATATCACACTCTCCGATCCACTCCTCACACAGCGAACGGAACTTTGCAAAAGACGCGATATAAGTATCAAAGTCCCTTTCATACATCTGCACCTTGCGGTCAGGCAGGGTTATATAGATTCCGTGATGCATATGCATATTGAGAGTCAGCGGCTGGCTCTTATCCCCGTATGCGTCACGCAGGGGCAGGAGCTTCTTCAATACTTCAATTGATCTTCTGACAGTCTCAAGATATGCATCAGTTACCAGCTGATTGAAGTCCGCAATATTCAGGTTCTCGTCAAGATGGACCGTGTAGTAGATCCCGGCTTTCTCTGCAGGCCCGGTAAAAAGTTCTGTCTGCTCAAGCATATCCGCCTGGTATTCAGGGAAATTCATGTTCAGCTCTATAAACTGAAGGCCAAGGCTTTTGCAGAGATCGATATTATCCTGTAATGTCCGGTTCTCGATCAGGGTCGGCATTCCGAATTGCATATTCATCCTCCGGGGCATAACTATATAAATAATGCATTTAATTATATACCAAGTCCCGTACCACGGATAATATCAGCAGGTTATCACAAGGTGCTCATTTGCTATGTCATTGTAGACCCTGCAGCCTCTCCCCGACACATCGAAAACATGTACTATATCGGACAGTTCAGAAGCTCCTTCAAAACCGCTTATAACATCAGGTGAGCTCATAAGCTTCTCCGGATGGAAATGAACGGTCTTCGGATTATTGAACACAGCCGTATAAAGGATCTCCGCTTCGACAAGGTCCTGGAAGATATGGCTGCCGTAAGACAGCTCGGGATTGTATCCGGCCTTGGTCTCCTCAGTCTCGCATATGATCTCAAAAGCGCTTATATCCGCAAACGACGTTGGAACGCCGAGCTCGGGTGATGTCGTTCCGACACGCCCCGGAACGATCAGCATCATGTGCTTCTTCCGGTCCCTGTAGTGCCAGTTGAGCTTTCCTATGAGCCTAGCGACTGAAGGCTTGTCCTTGTAAGGCATATTGTAGTAATTAACAGGATCCACATAGACGATGATGTCCAGCTCAGAAGCCTTGGACAGACCCATCGAAGAACCCCTGTTCTCGAGCAGGATATTCTCTTCCTTAATGCCTTCGGGTATTACAGTTCCGCCTGATGTTTTCTGGACCTGCAGAGGTCGGCACTGAAGAAGATCGACGGAATAATCACCGTTGTCGGAGATGTTGACCGTAAATTCCGTATCAACGGGATAATCGTATTCCTCCTGAATGCAGTGAAGCATCCTTCTCATCTGTTCCATAAGCTTTTTGTTGGAGACAAGGCCATTGCAGGAGATGAACTTGATCTGTCTCGGCCTGCCCATCTCACGGAGCCTGGATTCGGCCTCGTAGTCGTGTTCGAGGAGGACGTTTTCGAGATATCTCGGGATAAAGGATTCAAGCTTGTCGTAAGTGAGCTTCTCGAGAGAATGTGTGGTCATATTGATAACTTCGGCTTTTCCCTGGGAGAACCTGTGCTTGTCGGCAGACGATGAATATGAGGATTTCTCAGGCATATCGAGATTGACTATGCGCGGGTAAGACCCTTCGGTTCTGTCAACTGCCGATGTTCCGAGGCCCATGACAAGTCTTAGCATTCCTGCAGTAGGATCCGAATCCTTCATAACCCTGTAGGGGCTGTATGAATACCCGACTCCCGCGGCGCACGGCATATAGAACGAACCGTAATACGATCCCGACACGCGCTGTATCAGGAGAGCCATCTGTTCGTCTCTTTTATCAAGTCCTCTTCTCTTTCTGTAATCCAGGGCGGAAAGGCTCATGGAGCTTGCGTAGACCGTCTTGATAGCATTCTCGAATTCCTGAAGGCGTTCTTCCGGATCACCCCTGTTCGCGCAGAAGACGGACTCATACTTGCCGGCAAACGCGTTGCCGAAGCCGTCCTCGAGGATACTGCTCGATCTGATGATATAAGGATCCTGGCCGTAGTATTCAATGATCCTCCTGAACTGCTCCCTCATGGCAGGCGAGAATTCGCCCTCCATTATCTTAGAGGCAAACTCTTCTGCGAGTGTGAAATATCCTTCCTCCGTGCGCTGCTTAATGCGCAGATCCCAAAGATTGTTGTCGACTATATATGTGTAATAGAGATCCGATCCGGCATAGAAAGAATCGTGCGGTTCCAGATATTCCGCGATATCGGGCTCCTTATTCCTGATTATCGCCCGGGCAAGCAGCATACCGCACGCCTTGCCTCCGATCATGCCGGTGCCTATCATGTGATCTCTTACCGCGAAATAATCCTCAGGCGTGAAATTCCTCTTCACCATCTCACGCATTTTCTCATCACGGGTCATCATGATATTGCACATCCTGCTGCATTCCTCGGCTATGTCCGCCTGGCTCTCATGAAGGATCCTCGTGCGGTTGAAGAACCTGTCCCATGCATCGGAGTACTGTTCCTCGGAGGAGCGCTGGGCCTGGCCTAATGTCTGATAGAACCGGCTCGACTTGACGCCGTCAAGGACCGGACGGAACCTACCTGTATCAGGCTCATATGTGTGAGGCAGGAACATCGTGTCGGAATTCCTGTTCCATACCTTCTCGGGACGGACATAGATATTCCTGCTGTCCGAATACACATCGATAAACAGCTGCGTCGTATTAAGGATCTTATTGATCGCGTCAACGGAATGCTTTCCTCTTATGATCGGGAAAAACGCGACAGTATCAAGGATAAAAAGGAACGGACATGTAACCTTAAAGAAATTACCCATCATAAGGTCCGTCGCCCACGCTGTCTGAAGTTCTGACAGGCAGTCGAAAACATAGAACGCGTCAAAGCCCTCTTTCTCGATGACATTATGGATATCAACGGTAAAGGTCTCAAATCTGTGGGACAGCGGGATGCTCACCGTCTTTACACCGGGACGGTCCTCTATAAGCGGCTCATGACTCGCGAATCTGAAATATATAATGTTGCGCTTGTCTTTTATTGCCTGCTCAACATAAGGCTCCATGAACAGCCTGAACTGCCCGAGATCGGATACGCGCCAGACGACATTGTCGCCAAGCCTGATATTATCGAATGCGGTATCCATCTCCGGGATGCCGCTCAAGACTCTTTCAAACGCTGCCATGGCAATCTCCTTTTTTATTTTGAGTATAAATGCAAAGAAGGTGCTGACGGCATACTTTCTCGGCATTGGAATAATGCTTTTTGAGAATCGATACGATTAAGGATAACTTAAGGTAACAGGCACCTTTGCTTAAGATTGGTCTTCTATCATGAACGCATCAAAACCAAAGGGGAATGGGTTATGGATGATATCCTTCCTCGGATCTTTGGCAGTCTATTACATCACATCGGTCACGGCAAGTTCAGTCGTCACTTACGCGCTTTACGGCGCAGGCACAAGAAACCTCATTACGGCTTCTTTTGTATCAGTGTTCTGGATAATGGCGGTACTGGCAGTATCTTATCTCAAGTTCAGAAAAGAAGAACTCAAGTAAAGGAAAGGCCGCTATTTAGCGGCTTTTCTGCTGAAGAACAGCTTCCCTATGAGGCTGATCGCGGGCCCCAAAAATACGGCCATCAGGATGATCCCGATAACAGGCTTTCCGCCTGCCAGAGTGCCTATGGCTATGGCTGAGAAATCCCAGATCATGCGGATAAGCATTTTCGGGACTTTGGGAAATCTTGACGTCACCTTCTCGGTAATTATCTTGGGGATGGCATCATAAGGCGCAACGCCCATGTCTGAGTTGATATACACGGCGGCACTTATGATAAACAGCAAAAGTGCTGTCAGGAACACAGGCCATCTTGTTACGGGATCGGTAAAGATATGCGCGGGGATAGTCTTTGACCAGACCCAGTCAAAGAAGTCGACATAGTAGCCGACCAGGACCATATTGAAGACTGTTCCGAACCCGAGACTGGACCTGTCCCGGAAGATTACGATAACAAGCAATACGGCATTCACGATCAGCTGCCAAGTTCCGAAAAGGATTCCGATCCTTAAAGAGACCGCCTTGTTCATGAATGAACAGGGATCCGTTCCGAGTCCGCAGAGCATCAGGAAGGACAGGAAAAATCCCATCCCAAGAACAGCCAGAAAGCAAACGATTATGCGTTTGATATCAAATTTGAATTTCATCGGTCACCAGGGCAGGCTCAAACTTTGCACTTCTTATAGAGTTCCGGATAGCCTTCTTTGACAGCGCCGTTGAACTGGAACTTTATTATCCCGACAAAAGCCATGTAGCAGAGGAAAAACAATACCCCGACAAGCGCGATAAAACCTATGATCCACTGAAGCAGAGCCTCGCGCATCCCTGTGGAATTCATCATAGAATATGCAAGAAACCCGCCCAGCATAACGGTAACCACGGACATTACGATAACCACCAGCTTAAAGTCCTTTTTTGTTTCCGCTTTGAGCCTTTCACTGATCTCGATCACATTCTTCTCCGGGACTTTTCCGGACTGAAGAGAGTCCTGAAGATTGGAATTCAATGTCTTAAAAGTGATTACTGCCATTTTCCTATTACTCCTTACATTCAGTTCAAACCGCTACATTATATCACCGGATGCCTGAACAGAATCAGAAGATCAGTGATAGAATATGTAACTGCGAATAAGCGGAAAGAACAATAAAGGGGTTAAAAATGAAAAGAAAGATCTCGATACTTCTGATAACGGTTATGCTTTGCATGATGCTGATACCGGTTGCGGGCTGCGGCAAGAAAACTGATTATTCCAATCCTCACAATGCGATAGTGGCAGCGGACAGAGGCATTCACCTCGAAGGCAAGACCATAAAGGTCAAGGCAACAACAGATGTGACCCTTGGATATTTCTATAATGAGACGGATCTCGGAATCGGCGCAAATGTCGCAGTGGGTGTATATACCGACGATAACATCCTGGGCCTCGACATGGATTACACAGGTATCAGGAAAGGCCAGACAGTAACAGGCACCATCAGGTATTATGACGATCATCTCAAGACATCGAGGATAATCCTGATCGAGCTTGATGAGTGACCGGCCTTACTCACTTAGACTTCACAAGGTCATTGATCACTTCGCCGGCAATGATCAATCCGGCTGCGGAAGGAACGAATGCGGCAGAACCCGGAACAGATCTTCTCTTTGAACTGTCACCGGTATCTTCGGAAGAGCCGCTCTGTTCACTGCTCAACGGCTTTATAGGCTCTTCCTTCGAATAGACGACCTTAAGGGAATCGATCCCTCTTTTTCTGCACTCGCGTCTCATCACTTTCGCGAGCGGACAGATAGAAGTCTCATACAGATCAGCCACTTCAAACATAGCCGGATTCAGCTTATTGCCGGCACCCATTGAAGATATTACGGGTACGGAAGCCTCTTTTGCCTTCTCTATGATGGCGAGTTTTCCGGTAACCGTATCTATCGCGTCAACGACGTAATCATAATCACGGAAATCGAACTGATCCTGTGTATCCGGCATAAACATGATCTTATATGTTTTGACTTTGCAGTCCGGATTTATATCGCGGATCCGCTCTTCCGCCGCATCCACCTTGTATTCGCCCACAGTCTTTAAAGTGGCGATTATCTGACGGTTGATATTGCTGAGACAGACCCTGTCATGATCGATAAGATCCAATGCGCCTATTCCGCTTCTTGCGAGGGCCTCAACCACATATCCTCCGACTCCGCCTATTCCGAAGACAGCAACCCTGGAGGCGCTGAGCTTTTCCATCGCTTCCGCTCCGTATAACAACTGTGTTCTCGAAAACTGTTCCGGCATTGTCTGTCATACTCCTTATAAATACTTCAGCACATCCGCCTGCGTATCTGCCTGAAGGAATTCAGGATAGATACCGCACGGAATATGAGGCTCATAGGCAAGATGGCGGAACCAGTTTGCCTGTACGGCGGTCATGCCCGAAGCAGTTGCGGCCTGAAGTTCATTCGATCCGCCATCACCGACATAAAGGCACTCTGAAGGACTGACACCCAGGTCATTGGCTATATCAAGAAACATCTTCGGATCGGGCTTTTTGATCCCCTGCTCATAGGACAGTTTGACCGAATCGATATAAGGCATGAGCAAAGACGCGCGTATCATGTCGCGTTCATCGGAATAGCAGTTGCTTATAAGTCCGGCCTTTATCCCGCGTTTCTTAAGCTCTTTAAGCAAAAAATATGTTTCCTCAGGAGTTGCTTCGAAGGTGTCGGACATGCTCTCATGTCTTTTCATCAGCAGATGCTCCACTGCTTCAGGCGAATACCGTCCGAGCTTCTTTAGTACGCTTTCCGCAGCTTCCCCGATCGTCAGTTTTCCGGTGGTGCGGTCGTTATCGGTCTCATGCCATAAAGGGCGGTATACATCGTAAGGTATATCCATATCCCGCGCGAAATCGTCACTGAAATAGATCCGCCCCGTAAAAAGCGTCACCAATGTCTCGAACATGTCGAAAATGCAGGCTTTGATCAACTGACCGCCCTCCTTATTGAATCAACAGACACCAAAAGACAGATCAGTTATTCTCCTGATCCTTATATACCCTTGAGCCGGTGGCACCGGTCTGTCCCTGGTACTTGCCGTTGTAAGGATTCAAAGCGGTATCATCCATCTTGGCAAATACGAGCTGTCCGACTCTTCTTCCCGCCTTCAGCTCAATAGCGCATCTGTTGGCATTGAAAAGCTCAAGCGTGATCTCGCCCTTAAATCCGGGATCGACCCATCCGGCGTTCTGGATAAAAAGTCCCATGCGCCCCAGAGAACTCCTGCCCTCCACAAATGCCGTAAGGTTGTCAGGAAGCTCGAAATATTCCATTGTCGTCGCGAGGACGAACTGGCCCGGCATGATCAGATAGGTATCAGCGGTTATGGTCTTATACCTGATCTCATTTTCGAGAGTTATCACGCCTGACGGCGAATCATCAACGATGCTGAAAGTGTTGCCCAGACGGATATCCACACTCGCAGGCTGGATCTGCCCTTCCGTAAGCGGGCTGATCACCAGCGACTTCTCTTCAAGCATCTTCATTATGGTCTTATCTGAAAGTATCATTCCTTATTATCCTCCGTATCTGACAGATAACATTATACTTCTCTGTATCAGTTTTTCCTCACGGAATTATTATCCGGCGGACGGAGGTCCGGATTGCTGCTCTCAGGAACCGTAATGGTATGCGTGAGCGTAATTTCTGTCCATATAGATGTCGGCATTAAAATCATTGAGGTTATATACCGCAGACCACTCGGTCATGATCTGGCTTACATCCTCAAGAAGATCTCTTGCCTGTTCGTTGGTCAGGATGCCGCCGTTGGTCTCAAGGCCCTCGATCAGCACATCCAGTCTCCAGTCTGCCTCCTCGCCGTAATGATCGCCGGGAGTCAATACAGAGTTCGTGACCGCGTCAAGTTCATTGACATACATTTTGTCGTCAAACCATTCGATGACGACCGAGCGACCCGACTTGTCTGCAATGAATAAATGCTGGCTGACATCATTATGGGTATGAATATCATATGCGTTCAGAAGATCTATTGCCTCATCAACGGTCGCGCACCTGTCCAGGATAACGCGCACGGCGTTATATACGAAAAGATCCGGCCTTCCGGCATCCTGATGGATCTCACCGATATCAAGCTCAAGGGTGCTGATGCCGAGTCCCGCCTCGTTTACTCCGTCACATACCACATAGGGAGTGGCTGTCATCATAAATCTTCCGAGATGCGAATCCGGGGATACCATGCCTGCTCCGTACCCTATTCCCATAACTGCCAGATCCGCAACGGCATATGAGGCATAGCCGTTTTCGGGATCCGTATAGATAATGACCGTATCCGTCTCCGGATAATCAAAATTGCGTCCGAAAAGAATATCCCCGTCAGAGGTCCTGGCCGCAAAGGAAGAACATCCGTACCTTGTGGGATCAAGGGTTACAGGACTGATGCCGTGATATTCCGCTTTGCCAAACCATTTGATCAGCTCTTCATCAGAAGTGATCCCTGCCGCAAGCAATTCATCGATCTTGAGTTCTTTGTTGTATTCCATGTAATAGACGCCTTTGCCGTCTTTCCTTATTCCGGCCATGATGCCCAGATGCTTATGGAAGACTACGGCGGCAACGGCAGCCAGCAAAACAATAATTCCGGCAAAGACCAGGGATATCTTCAGGGCTGACTTTTTGGATATTGCGGATATCAGCAAGATCACAAAAGAAAGGATAAAGATGGCTCCGGCAATATATGCGGAAGTCCTGATCAGCTGTACAGTCTTAAGATCGGTCGATGTTATCCTGATGCAATAATCCGAGATGGAATCGCGGAGGTATCCCTTCTCCTCGTCAGATAAGGCAAAAGCCGGATTGTATTCTTCAAGCATTATGTAATGATCGATAAATGCCTGATAAGCGTTTTCCTTCATCTCATCCGTAGCGGCTTCTACGGTTCCCGTCAGCGTCATCCTGTACTGATCGATAAACTGATAATTGACCTCATTACAGAGATCTTCCGGAATGGTTACGCATACGATAATGTCGCTCACAGGGTAATATGTCCAGTTAAATTCATCGATGGGATAATAATAGTTTTTGTCGGTAATGATATTAACTGTCGTTCCTATAGACGCATCCGTGAAAGCCGTAACATCGGCGGACCGCGTCAGAGGTCTGTAGAATCTGCCTGCCGCTATGACGGCTATTCCGAGTATAAGCAGTATTACTGCGGAGATGATCTTCTTTTTCATATGCTGCCTCCGGATATAAGATCCCTGTATTCTTTCAGGGCCTGGTATTCGCGTCTGTAAAGCCCGTAGTCCGCTATATCGGTATCGTGGAATCTTTCGTAATCACCGAATATCTCCACCGCCTCATCCAGCGGTACCCATACGTTCTTATACCCGGCTTCCTTCTCGCCCGAAGTCAGATGCATGCATCCGGTATCCTCTACCAGTTCACACGCGAAGTAATGATTTATATGTCTCCAGTCCAGAAACAGTTCCTCGATCTCGAGATATTCACCTGTTGTCCTTACCTTCATTCCGGTCTCTTCCAGGAGCTCGCGCACACAGCTCTCCTCAAAGGTCTCCCCTTCTTCAACGCCGCCGCCCGGGATGATGTATTTGGAAAATACGGTCTCATAGCTTAAAAGGACCATCCCGTCATGAACAAGTATTCCCCTCGCCGCATGGCGGAGATGCTCCGTATGACCGCAATAGTCATCGTTTATCAATTGGATCTTTTTCATAATTTACCTCAGTATCCCCACGCTGAAACAAATCAGTTTCTTATGTTGTGTAAAGCAAAATGTCAGCTGTCTTTTGGCAGGTGGCTGACCGAATCAATGTATTCGTGATATTTCTCTTTCTCGGCATACATGTATTTATCCGCACGGTCGATGTAGTCATCGATGGACAGCTCGTCATCAGGCCCGATAACCGTATAACCGATACTTGCGTGAAGGATAAAAGCCAGATTCAGAGAGTTGAATTCACGTGTCATGGATTCAGATATCTGTCTGATCAGCTGCTCGATCATATCAGATTCCGGGCACGGTCCGACAGCGATAAACTCATCGCCGCCGTAACGCCCGAAGAGCCATTCCCCGGGTGAACAGGACTTGAACGCTTCCGCGGTGGCTTTGATCGCAAAGTCTCCGTTCAGGTGTCCGTACACGTCGTTGATCGTCTTCATTCTGTCGATATCGGCGAAAACAAGGATAGACTTAAGATTCTGTGCCTTGCGGGTGGAAATATAATCGTAAAGGACCTTTTCGCATCCCATGCGGTTATACAAGCCTGTAAGGGCATCTGTCATGTAGATCTTCTTAAGCTCCATGTTCTTGCGCTCGGAGAAGATGTGGCGGCGCATGCTGAAAAGCTGCGCATTCATATTCTTTACAAAGCTGCCGAGATCCAGATTGAAAAGGAGCTTGGGCGCGTTCTTGATCGCAACATAACCGATGATAAAGTTCAGATAGTTCATCGGCGCAAATATATAAAGATTCGATTTGCCTTCCTCATGAACATAATCAGGATAGAGCTCCTTCGAATCAAATTGTCTCAACGAATATCTTTTGCCGTCACGAAATTCATAGAGGATATCCATATTTGAACTGTATCCGCGGATCCTCTCCGGATACTGCTCATCATCAAGTTCAAAATACTCGGGTTCGGTGCAGATACAGTAATTCTGGCCCAGCTGCGGAATATCATTTGTGTTCATGATACCGTTCTCGAAGAAGTCCTCTTTCTTCTCCGCAATCGACAACGGGATCTGCAGACACTGGAAGAATATATCGATAATGCTCTGCTGAAGATTCTCAAAATAATTATTCCTGATCGCGCTGAAGCGGTTCTTTATCGCATCTGCGGAAGCAGGACACCCGCAGCTTTCCGACGGCACAAAAAACGAATGGTATTCCTCGGTAAAGCGCTCATCGGGATGCTGTATCTGGTACTTCAGCTTCTCATAAGCCTTCTCGCCGAACTTGTCCCATCCGCGCGAGACAGTCGAAAGGATAGGGAAATTATGCTGTCCGTCCTTGATCATGTCGAAGCCGGTCAGTAAAACATCTTCGGGAACAGAGTAACCGCGTTCGCACAGCGCCGAATTAATACCGAGTGCCATATTGTCATTCGCGCACACGACCGCATCAGGGAGTTCTTTCCCTGCATCCAGGTACCATGTCATCTGAAGATATGCGGTATAGAATCCGAAATCGCACTTGAATTCCTCATAGAGCTCCAGACCATGCTCATTAAGGACATCAATAAGCGCCTGGCGTCTGATGGAATTCTCTATATTGCCTTCTATTCCGTTTACAAAAATGATCTTCTTCGCATTGTGGTGTTCAACCAGATGGGTTGCAAGATCCTTTATGCCCTTATAATTCTCGGTCTTGATGCAGGACATATTGGGAACGTCAACCTCAAGAGAGAGCATGGGGATGCCGGCCCTCTGGAAGCGGGCACAGACACGCTCCTGCTCATCAGGGAAATTATATGTGTTGGTGAGCATTATCGCGCCGTCAAATGTATGCGGATCCGGAAGATGGAATATGTTAAGCTGGCACTTGTTCTGCAGTTCGTTATCATTGGCGGAGCAGTAAGTAACAAACACAAATATATCAATACCGTCTTCAGCCGCTTTTTTCTGAAGACCCGTGACTACCTTCTCGATAAATTCGTTGCTGAATCCGTTGGTAAAAACAGCAATGCGTTTGTTCATTCTCTTATTCCTCGTACCGGCAAGAATGTTAAATGTGCGTCAACACTTTATTTTAAAATAAAATCAAAAGTTTTTGAACTCGATTTTGTGTCCAAAAGAAAACTTTTCCGGATCAGCCGTATGTAATGACCTGATGTCCGTATGTATTCTTGAGCCAGTCTCCGCTGCTGTTGTCCGAAGACGGGAATACTATAGTGTTCGGATCGCCGTCCGAGATATATCTCTTCCCGTTGTTGAGCTGCTCAAAGTTCATCTCTATGTCCCATTCTTTTCCGCCGTTATCGTAGCCGCGGATCCTTCTTATGCATTTATTGTCATAATCCCTGACAAAAGGCGAATAGGATCTTGTCCACGCGCAGAGAAGGGCCGCCTCCGATGTGTATTCAAAGCCCTCGTATGTGCCCGAGAAGATCTTGTCGTACTGCGGTTTGTCGGGGCCCATAACCTCCGGGGAACCGAACGGCAGGGCGATGATATTCACATACTGCCCCGGGATGATCTCATCGAGTTTCTTGTACATATAGCCGACCTGTTTTTCGATCTCATCAGCGTCACAGCCGCCGAGCTTGACATGGTCCTTGGTGTGGTTGCCGATATCATAACCGTTATCGACCATCCACTTCATGATCTTTTTGTCATTATCCTCGCCGTTCTCGAAAAGCTGAGAATTCACGAAAAACGTTGCCGTAACATTATAGTCAGGGTATTCCGCCTTTATCTTCTCGAGTATCCCTATGGCGCATGTCGGATCGAATACCGGCGTGCCGTCGTCATTCCACCCCTGGAGCACCACGTCCCTTATGCCGTCATCGAATGTCAGGATAAGGGGGCTGTATCCGAAGGGAACATCTATATATCCGCTGACAAAATCAGCCAGCCTCATCATGCGGTAACCCTGTTCGTAATATCTCCTGAGATCTGCTTCAAATGCCTCGGAAGTCCTGTTGTACCCGTCCTTGTCGACATTGCCGCCCGTGTACTCCGTCTCCGCGTTGGTCATGCCGTAGATCCTGTGATACATGAGAACCGGAACGGAATTAAGCTCGTTAACTCCCGCGTCTTTATATTCCTGAGCTGTATAGGTCACAAAAGAGCTTGATTCAGGGGTTGTCTCAGTGGTCTCCGTTATGGAAACCGAAGGCGCGGCGGTGGTCTCCGAAGAGGTCACGGAAGGTTCTGTATCTTTTTTGCATCCTGTTAACAGCGATACCGTAATTGATGCTGTCAGCAGACAGGCTGCGATTCTGTTTTTATTCACTATGATCATCTCCATGTGCATTTTTGAGGCATTATGCCTAAAAAAGCGGTAAATCTTTACAGCATTATAGCATGCGGAAACGTTATAATTGTCTGATGAAATACGCTTCTCAATATGACCTGATGACAAAAAAGCCTGTACCGGGCCTTATAGTCAAGCTCGGCATACCGACTATGATCAGCATGTTCGTCACCACCCTTTATAACATGGCGGACTCCTATTTTGTCGGTCAGATCAACACGTCCGCAAGCGGCGCCACGAGCGTCGTTATGGGTCTTATGGCTATCTTACAGGCTGCAGGCTTCATGTTCGGCCACGGAAGCGGAAGCATAATCAGCAGAAAACTCGGCCAGAAAGAGATCGAGGACGCAAGGCGCTACTCGGCAACCGGATTCTATTCGGCGCTGTTTCTCGGATTTACAATCCTGATACTAGGCAGCATCTTTCTTACGCCGCTCATGCTCCTTCTTGGCAGTACCGAGACAATTCTCCCCTATGCGAAAACATACGCAATATGCATACTCTGCGCGGCTCCCGCACTCGTCTCGAGCTGCGTGATGAACAATATCCTGAGGTATGAGGGCCGGGCTTTTTTCGCCATGATCGGACTGACATCCGGAGGATTCGTAAATATCTTCCTTGATGCCCTCTTCATGCAGAAAATGAACATGGGCATTCTCGGCGCGGGACTCGCGACAGCGATATCACAGTATCTGTCGTGGTTCCTTCTTCTTACCATGTTCCTGCTCAAAAAGACCCAGACTTCACTCGCCTTCAAATATGCGAAATTCAATATCAAAACTTTGGGAGACATCGTAACAACAGGCCTTCCGAGCCTTGCCAGACAGGGACTTGCAAGCATTTCGACCATGCTGCTCAATAACGCGGCAGGAGTTTACGGTGACGCGGCCATAGCAGCTATGGGCATCGCAGGCAGGATCAGCATGTTCATATTCAGCGCCGCGCTCGGCATCGGACAGGGCTTCCAGCCAGTCGCAGGCTTCAATTTCGGAGCGAAAAAATACGACCGCGTCCGTCAGGGATTCTTTTTCACGCTGGTCTTCGGCTCGATAATGCTCGGGATAGCGTCAATGGCGGTATTCGTCAATGCGGGATCCTGCATACAGGTGTTCAGGGATGACCCGGAGGTAATAAGGATCGGCATACCTGCCCTTCACGCGCAGTGCATCGGACTTTTCTTTGTCCCTTTCCAGGTCTGCAACAACATGATGTTCCAGAGCATAGGCTACAAGTTCAACGCAACGTTCCTGTCTTCCCTTAGAAACGGGCTTTTCTTTATCCCTGTCCTCCTTCTGGCAAGCCAGATCTTCGGACTTCCGGGCATCCAGGTGGCACAGGCAGCTGCCGATGTTCTGACGTGTCTGGCCTGCATCCCCTTTACGGTAAGTTTTTTCAGAAAGATATCGAGAGAAACCGTAGTTGATAATTGACAGACCGCCGGATAAAAAATACAATCCAAGGTGTGTAAAAATTTTTATAAATACGGGGTTAATATTCCGGAAGCAGAAAGGGGTTTTACATGAGCATGGCAGAGAAGACATTCAGCAGCGGTGAAGTCATCATCAGAGAGGGAGATAAGGGGAATACTTTCTTTCAGCTTTTGGAGGGAAAAGTAGCTGTATTCCAGAATTACGGCAAGGCTGATGAGGTCCAGGTAGCGATCATCGAGCAGGGACAGTATTTCGGTGAAATGGCCGTAATCGAGAATTATCCCCGCAGCAGCACAGTAGTTGCTGAAGGAGATGTAAAGGTCGCAGAGATCGCAGCCGAAGAGCTCAATGAATATATCGCGCAGAATCCTGATAAGATCCTCTCGATCATGAAGGTTTTCGGAAACAGGATCACATCAATGACCGCAGATTACAACGAGGCCAAAAAGGCTCTTGATGAGGCGCGCAAAGCAAATTCCAACAGTAAATATGAAGGATTCTTCATGTCAATGATCAATCAGTCCATGTTCCTCAATGCAAAGAACATGAGACTTGAGAGACCGAGCGCTGAAGCTCTCCGTGAAGCAGCAGATGCTGTATCAAAGCAGAAGACAGACAATGCCGAGACATATCCTTACGGAACTATCATCTATAAGGAAGGCGAAGTCGGCAAGTACATGTATATTGTCCGTTCAGGCCGCGTCTGCATCTACGGCAATTACGGTGCAAACAATGAATTCAAAATTGCCGATGCAGAGCCGGTAGCATGCTTCGGTGAGATGGGAATGCTCTCCGGAGAGGCAAGAAATGAGACAGCAGTTGTCGAAGTCAGCGACACACAGGTCGAGATCATCCGTCCTGAGGATCTTGAGAACCTTTTCAAGACGAGCCCGGCTAAGATCGACATGATCCTTAAGAACCTCTCATACCGTCTGAGAAGCATCACATATGAGTACTTCAAGGCCTGCCAGGAGATCTACGAGCTTACAGGCAGTGTTGAAAGCTGACAGATAAGTTTATAATCTGACTTAACAGCGGAGGATGTCTTAATAAGGGCATCCTCCTATATTTTATGACAGTTTTTATGCCATTAGAAATAACTCAAACAAACAATCCGCAGCCGCCGGATTAAAAAAAGTATCGTCAAAAAATATACGGTTTTCTTATATATTATGGTTTTTTCGAGTAGTATCATTGTCTTTCGATAAATTGGAGACCGGTTTAAGAATTTTACTTAACAAAACACAATGGCACACTCTTTGAACAGGAAAAACAATGTCGTTATCGATGAGAAGACTCCGCTGCTTATTCTTGCGGGGCCTATGTTTCTCGAGCTTTTCCTGAATACGATGGTCAACAATGTTGATACCATGATGTTGAGCCACTATGATGAGTATGCTGTCGGAGCCGTAGGAAACGCCAACACGATAATGTTCATGATGAACATTTTATTCAACGTTATCGCAACCGCGACGAGCGTTGTCGTCGCGCAGTATCTGGGCGCGAAAAGATATGACAGGATGAACACGATCTATACCCTTGCCGTCGTTGTGAATCTCGTGGCAGGTGTCGTTCTGAGCGGGACCTTCTGCGCGGCAAATCCTCTGATCATGGATTTCCTTCAGGTATCACCCGAGATGCGCCCCTACTCGATGATATATATCTACATCGTCGGCGGTGGCGGATTCATCCTCGCGGTCTACAATGTCATGCTCCAGATCTTAAGATGTAACGGCTATCCGAAGATCGGCATGTATATAACTTTCGCGATCAACATAATCAACATCGGCGGCAACTATCTCTTCCTCTACGGACCTCTGGCACACCTGAATATGGGTGTTGCGGGCGTTGCGATATCGACTGTCGTGTCAAGGGTCATAGCGGTGACAGCTGTATTTATCTTCTTCTTTGCGAGAAAGATCGGTAAGATCTCCATCCGGTATCTGAAGCCGTTCCCGGGAAAACTTCTTATGAAGATGGTAAAGATAGGTCTTCCGACAGCAGGCGAGAATCTTACTTATAACCTTTATCAGACGACACTTCTTTCCTTCGTTAACGGAATGGGAAATGACGCGGTAAACGCAAGGGCCTACTGCAATACGCTCATATCTTTCGCGATGATATTCTCCAATGCCTGCGCAATGTCGACGCAGATAATAACAGGCCATCTTGTCGGTGCGGGAAAACACGAGGAAGCATATAAGAGAGTGTTCAAGACACTGAGGACATCACTTCCGATAACGATAGCTCTGGCTTCGGTCAATGCGCTTCTCTGCAGATATACCCTGCAGTTCTTTACGCAGAATCCCAACATCATCGCTCTCGGACAGATGATCATGATCGCGGATATTTTCGTTGAGACAGGACGTTGTCTTAACATGACTTTCGTAAGCAGTCTCAAGGCTGCCGGCGCATATATATTCCCGCTTATCATGGGCATCTTATGCAACTGGGGACTCGGACTTACCACAGGTTATATGCTCGGCGTGGCTCTCGGCTTGGGCGTTGCGGCGATCTATCTCGGCACCGCCACCGATGAATGCATAAGAGGTATTATAGTGATGCTCTACTGGTACAAAAAGAAATGGGTCGGTAAATCCGTCGTCGACAAAAACGACCCAGTGGAACTCGAATAGACTGTTTCTCGTTGATACATGCTTCAGGCGCGTGTATAATTACATTATAAAAACTTTGAAAAGCCCTAAAACACTGCTGTTTGAATAACACTCCAAATACAGGTGCATTGTTCAGCATAAAACGTTGTCAAGGAGTAAAAGCCTATGATCAATGATAATAATAGCCAACTGGTAGATCAGTTATTAAGAGGCATTTACAGATTGTGTGTAAATAAGGATGACTGCAGCGATTGTCCTTTCTACGGGACAAAGTGCATGTTCGAGGAGCCCAAGCCCAGAACATGGTTTGATGAGGATACTATCGAGATCCAGACTGAGCCTGTTCATATCGAAGCAGTCGAGAAGAGGGAGCCTGTTGTCAGAGAACCTGTTGCCGCTGCTCCCGTTCAGGAGCCTGATGATGACGACGACGATACCGAAGGCACCTGGCTCGTCAGCACAACGATGGGCAGCGTTTTTTCCAAATATGTTTATATTTGCTCTAAATGCGGATATAGAAAGGAATCCGTTCTTTCCTTAACTCCGATGACATCATGTCCGGAATGCGAGAAGAAAAAAGCAATGAAAGCTTAAGAGCGGTATATTCAGATAACATATATATCACCTTCTTTATCAATTGTTTAATCAGACAAACCCGAACTTCTTAGGAGTCCGGGTTTTCTTCATGTTGAGCGGTAATGTAAAGTTCGCGGCATCAAGAACGGGTTCCGGAACGGTCTCTGACTGGTCCGTACCGTAAGCCGTGGCGGCGTAATCAATGAGAGCGTTCTCGACAAGGTTTCTGCAGAAACGCCCGTTGCCGAATTCGTGATCTTTTGCCGCCTCACTGCAGAGAGAAAGGATCTTATCTTTAGCTTCCTCTGTGATACTGAAACCGAAGTCTGAAGCTTCCTTCTCTGCTATCCTGACCAGTGTCTCGGCGGAATAATCCTTGAACTCTATGACGAAAGGAACCCTTGATCTCAGTCCGGGGTTGCGGGACAGGAAACTGTCCATCTTGTCGGAATAACCCGCAAAGATAACGATGGTATCCTCCCTGTGGTTCTCCATAAGGCGAACCAGTGTATTGATGGCCTCATCACCGAAGCTGTTGGCCGTGTTGTCTATAAGAGAATATGCCTCGTCAATGAACAGCACCTTGCCTTTGGCTTTCTCGAAAACACTGCCGACCTTGAGCGCGGTCTTGCCGACATATTCACCGACAAGATCAGAACGTCCGACCTCGACGAGATCATCTGTCTCAGTGATACCGATCTCACAGAAGATTCCTGCGATGATCCTCGCAACAGTTGTTTTCGCTGTTCCCGGATTGCCGGTAAAAGCCATATTGAGAGCAATGGAGATGTCTTCCTTGCCCTGATCGGCAAAGGCTTTTTTCATACGGGCAAAAGCCGCGATACGCCTTACCTGCTCTTTCACGTCTTCAAGACCGATCAGCCCGTCGAGCTTTTCCATGTAGTTCAAATTGGAAGGCTTCGCGAAAGACGTTCCGAACATCTCCATGAGCTTGGCCTTGATCTCATCAATACCCTTCTGGTTAATCGACCTCAGGGAACGTATCTCTTTCTCGGTCATGTTCCGTAGCTGTTCCGAATTACTGATACCGGATCTTTTGAGGCAATTGAATGTGCGGATCGAGAACTCCATCTTCTCAATGGGGACCGGTTCGTTGGAAGGCTTATCCTCATTTACAGGCTCCTCCTTTATTCCTTCAAACAGATCTGAAGGATCCGGATCAAGATCATCGTCAATTAAAGCCGGTTCAAAGTCTTCCGGTCTGCCATGCTTTTCCTGATAGCGGCTTCCTATCTCGGCCAGAAGATTTTTAATAAAGATACGCAAAAACGTATTATCGGATCTGATATCATCATTTGTCAGCTCATCCGCGGGACCGGGGACCGAACCGCAGAAGAAAGACATGAGATGGGCACGTAACCTTAAGGTCAGATCACGGGGAGATCTCAAAAGCACAACGCCCTTTTCCCTGCCCATAATGATCTGCATGGATGCGCCGCATTCCGACATCAGGTCTATAAGCTCACCTGTATAGTACGACTGGAACCGGTCTTCAGAATCAAATGAGAAATCTCGTGATGACGGGATCCTGATGGCAAAGAGCCTGCAGCCGTTATTCTGATCCGTTCCTGTTTTTGTCACCGGATATTCATTCTTGGATTCATACCGCCTGAAAACCCATTTAAGATCGTCTTCACCAAGATACATCTTTTTGTCTGAGACCGCGGACACCTTCCAGCCGTTCTCCGACGGAACAAACTGCAGACCCAGGCGGTCAGAGCCTGTAAGCGTTGATGCCAGTGATACAAATCTTTCACTGGCCCATGCGGCAGAGCCGCTGACGGAAGAAGATCCGGGATCGATCTCGAGTTCTTTGGAATACTTGCAATTGAAGAAATTTAACATATGCTGTCACCTCCTGTAACAGTACAAAAGAAAAACACATACAAAATGCCGGCCAATCAGATTGGCTCCTTAAGCCCTGGAAGGCTTAAGGCAATTCCCGATGCCGGACGGCTATTCCCTGGTCCCGCTTGGTACCCTCCGGGTGGTACCGCATCGCAGGACTTGCAGGGCTGCCCGCCGTCCGCTCAGGAATCACGTTGTCAAGGTGCGGAGGTGTCAGGCAAAACAAAAAGCTGTTGCTTTGACACCGATCGGATGTCCGGACAGACTTGTCCTTCCACTCGATCTAAGTCAAAACAACAGCTTTCACGCTTCAATTGTGTGCGAAGTATATCACACGGGTTTTACGGTTGCAAGAGCTTACTTAAGAAATTTTATTACCTGTTCATAATTGCCCTTAAAACGGAATGTATTGAGTCCCGCTGCTCCGGCTCCCGCCACGTTGTCCTCCCTGTCGTCAACAAAAAGGCATTCATCAGCCTTCAGACTGTACTTTTCGAGAAAGGCCTTATATATGTTCACATCGGGCTTTAGCATATGATAATCCGAAGAGACAAACACTCCGTTAAAGAAATCCAGAGGCAGGAACTTAGGGAAATAGACATAAAACAGATCACTTGCGTTAGACAGGATATATATCCCGTATCCGCTGTTTTTTACCTGTTCACAGAACTCTCTGGCCCCGTCCAGCGGTGTCATGCAGATGTCCCAGTGATCGGCACAGTTTCTTAAAGCTTCGTGATACTTTTCCGGGACCCTGCCCTTCACGAGCTCAAATCTGTCTTTGTCCTTAATGTCTCCCCTGTCGCCGAGCTTCCATTCAGGGCCGTTGAAAAGCTCCCTGTCGATAATCTCCTTTTCTTCTTCAGAGGAACAAAAAGCATTTAATACAAAAGCGGGGTTGTAATCCAAGAGGACATTCCCCATGTCAAGAACGATATTTCTGATCATAATAGCGGTTTAATAAGTAATTACGTTATCCTTCAGTTTCTCGAAAGCATCCTTTGCGGCCTGTCTTGCGTTGGGATCAGGGTCCGCGAATGCGAGCTTCCTTATGTACTCTTCACAGTTCTTGGCATGGATCGCTACCGCGGAATTGATAGCCGTTACTCTTACATAGGGGGACGGGTCACGGAGAAGTTCTATCAGACCCATGCCGGATTCATACGAAGTGATCATGCCGAGAGCCATAGCTACGGCTATTCTTATATCATCATTCGGATCATCAGCATATTTGAGGATTGGAGCAAGTTTTTGTTTTGAACCTAACTTCAGAATCTTATCACGCAGAGCGTCTACACGAGCCATAAGCTGCTATATCCTGCCTTTTCCTGTTTATTGAGGTTACGAAAATAATTATATAGCAAAAACCTGCGGCGTGGTGAAAAATATGACAAAAAAGTCGGGTCTGCAATAAACACATCTGTTTATATTAAGAATAATAAACCTGATTGATAATACCGGACTCTGTTTTATAATTCTTTGGTTTTTAGTTTTCTATATAAAGATCAGAGGATATTTTCATGAAAGAATTCAAACCGAAGCTGTTCTCGGTAATGAAGAACTACTCAGGTTCCCAGCTTGTAAAAGACATTGTAGCCGGAATAATCGTGGCTATAATCGCACTTCCCCTGTCCATAGCCCTTGCGATCGCGTCAGGCGTGGGGCCTGAGGCAGGTATCTACACCGCCATCGTCGCGGGATTCATCGTATCATTCCTCGGAGGAAGCAGAGTACAGATCGCGGGACCTACGGCTGCTTTCGCGACAATAGTTGCGGGAATCGTTATGAAGGACGGCAAGGAAGGCCTCATAATCGCAACGGTAATGGCCGGAATCATCCTCATGATCATGGGTCTCTGCAGATTCGGAAGCCTTCTTAAGTATATCCCGGATCCTATCACGACCGGATTTACGGCCGGAATCGCCGTAACGCTCTTTATCGGCCAAATAAAAGACTTTACCGGGATCGCTTACCAGAACGGCGAGAAGCCTATCGAGACATCAGAGAAGCTTATGGCGCTGTTTAACAATGTTACAACCCTTAACTGGCAGGCTGTAATGATAGGTGCCATATCTCTCGCCATACTCATCGTCTGGCCGATGATCTTCAAGAAACTTCCGGTTCCGGGCTCATTCGTGGCCGTTGTCGTAACGGCAGCGCTCGTTGAATTCCTCCATCTGGACGTTAATACGATCGGCAAATCATTTGCCGATATTCAGGCAGGGCTTCCTCCTGTGAGCGTCAATCTCTCGATGTTCAATTTTGAATCTATAAAAGGCCAGTTCTCCAATGCGGTCACGATCGCCTTTCTTGCAGGTGTTGAATCCCTGCTCTCCGCAGTCGTCGCTGACAGCATGATCGGCTCAAAGCACCGCCCCAACATGGAACTTATCGCGCAGGGCGCGGGAAATATCGCGTCCGCATGCCTCGGAGGCATCCCCGCAACAGGCGCGATAGCAAGGACCGCGGCCAACATCAAGAACGGCGGCCGCACACCAATTGCAGGTATGGTGCATTCCGTTACTCTTCTGATCGTTGTGGTATTCCTGATGCCCTGCGCAAAGCTGATCCCCATGCCCTGTATCGCCGCTATCCTTTTCCAGGTGGCATACAACATGAGCGGATGGCGCAGATGCGTTAAGCTCGTTAAGAGTTCGCCCAAGAGCGATATCGCCGTACTGCTCATCACTTTCGCGCTTACCGTGGTTTTCGACCTCGTGGTTGCGATCGAAGTCGGCGTGCTTCTTGCCGCAGTGCTCTTCATGCACAGAATGAGCGAAGTAACCCGTGTCGAGGGCTGGAAGGATGTTGATCCCGAGAACGATCCTGACAGCATCGATCTGCGCGTGCTTCCCGCACATACAATAGTCTATGAGATCTCAGGACCGATGTTTTTCGCTTCTGCGGGAAAGATCCTTCAGATCTCTCCCAAGGAAGACACCAAGGCTCTTGTCCTTAGAATGAGAAGCGTCAGCACGATCGATGCCACAGCCATGCGCAATCTCGAACTACTTTACGAGGACTGCAAAAACAGGGGTGTCCAGCTCATCATGTCCCACGTCAACGAGCAGCCGATGAAAGTAATTCACAAAGCAGGATTCGACCAAAAGCTCGGTGCCGGGAACTTCTGCGCCCATATCGACGACGCTCTCGCAAGAGCTCAGAAGATCACGGAAACCGCCTGAAAAGCACATAAAAAAAGTGACATGAACCGTTTATAATGCTATCCTAAATCGTGTTTAGACTGTATTAAGATCCGGAATAAGATCAAAGGAGAGCACTGTGTTATTTGCTTTGGCGCTGATCCCCGTAGTAGGGCTGTTAATCTTCATCTATTTTAACGACAGAAAAGATAAAGAACCGTTCAAGCTTCTGATAGGACTGTTCTTTGCCGGAATGGGAACAGTGGTAACGGCGGCAATAGCCGAGTTTATCGGACAGTTAATCCTTAATGCAATTTTCCCTTACGAATCGGTCTTCAAAGCAGTCCTTCTGGCCATGCTGATAGTCGGTCCTGCTGAGGAATTCGGCAAATACATGGTCCTCAAGCTCATAACCTGGAAGAACAAGAACTTCGATTACAGTTATGACGCCATCGTTTATTCGGTATTTGTCTCCCTTGGCTTTGCAGCACTGGAGAACGTCGGTTATGTCTTCATTAACGGTGTCGGTACGGCTATCGTCCGCATGTTCACTTCTGTTCCGGGTCATGCCTGTTTTGCTGTATTTATGGGCTACTTCTACAGCAAGGCCAAATACGCGAGCCTTACAAATCAAAAAGGGAAAAGCGCGCTCTACAAGTTCCTTACCATCCTGGTCCCCAGCCTTATCCACGGCGTTTACGATGGGATATTATTCGGCGGGGAAGCAACCGGCGAGGATCTTTTGACCGGGATCAGCCTTATACTTTGGATCCTCTTTCTTATTGCGCTGTTCGTCGTCTCTATCATCTTCATTATCAGAACGGCCAAGAACGACTTCTGCATCGTTACTCTTCCTGACGAAGTCCAGACTGTATATAAGCCCGTCATTATGGGCACATGGACCTGCGTATGCGGCGCGGAAAACAATCTCAACTTCTGCTTTAAGTGCGGGAAACAGCGCCCTGTATTCAAAACATGGTACTGCCCGAAATGCGGAACCCTCTCAGCTCATAATTTCTGCGGCAACTGCGGATGCCAGAGACCGTCATCCGGGCCGGTTCAGCAGCCTTTTCAGCCTCAGCCTTTTCAGCCGCAGCCGTATCAGGCTCAGCCCTATCAACCTCAACCGCAACCCTATCCTTCTCAATCTGTTCAGCCCAGGCCTTATCAGCCCGGGGCATATCAGTCCCAGCCCTATCAGTCTCAGCCTTATCCGCCTCATCATTTATGAGCATCAAAAAGGGGCATCTCATCCATTTTGAGACACCCCGCAAGTTATATGACTGAGTTGATAAGGATCAGAAATAGCTGAATACAAAGATAGCCAGCGATACAAAGGCAAGTGTTAATGCGGCAACAGGCAGGCCGAACTTCTTTTTAGGAGACGCTTCAACGGAAACTTCAGTTGCCGGTTCTTCCTCAGATACAGTGTCAGCCACAACGCTTTCCGGCTCTTCTTCAGATATCTGAGATATAGTCTGATCCTCCTTCGTGTCAGGTTCAGCATCAGACTCTATTTCCAAGGGCTTTCTTACAAAAGGCGAATCTTCGGAATTCGGATCAAATGCCGCATACATAGGACGGAATGCATAGGGTGCAACTATCTGCGGCTTTGCAGCGGGCGCTTCTGCGGACTGCTTGGCAAAGGGGGAATTTGCAGAACCTGAAACCGACGGCTGCTTGGCTGCCAAAAACGGTGAGGACTTCGGAGTTGACGGTGTGTCAGCAGACTTAGGCTCTGACTTCTCTGCGGGTGTGGAAACCTTTTCAGCCTGGCTGTCAGACTGAGCTGCCTTAAGCTGTTTTGCAAATGCGCTTGTACGTCTGGCGGTATTGTCGGTCTTAGCTGTGTCAATAACAACCTTTGTTCCGCAATAAACGCAACTTGTCTGACCTCTGGTAACTGCATATCCACACTTGCTGCAAACCATAATCTTCCTCCCGTCACTATGATTTTTAAATTGTCTGAACTGAAAGCATACCCTGATAGTTAGATTATATCTGCCGAATATGTCCACTTAATTGACACTCTGTAAACAAAAGAAAAGCAGAGTTTAAACATGTAAACAACGGGGCTGATTTGGGCTAAAAGTGTTTATTTCACTAAAGAAATGTCTCCAAAATGATAGGGGCCGGATGGATTCTTTTTGGGGGATCAAATTGCAAAAAATACCTGTATTTGGATTTCAGGTATTTTTCCTAAAACAGAACCATGAAGTCACAGTATAATCCAAGCAGGTTGTGACAGTAGCTGCGATTCCGGCGTGATTTGCCCGAAAATTCCATCCAAGATCACAGCAAGCAGTGATTATCGAAAAATCAAAAACAGGGCCGCCCCACGCACCATGAGACAGCCCCAAATTTCAAATTTGATTATTGAGTTAAGATGATTTATTTAGCCTGGAAAGTTATTTCATCACTCTCAGTAATAGTGCTGTAATTATCAGGATCAATAATCTTAAATGTCAATGATATCTCTTCAACAGAAGTAATATCATTCTCTTCAAGTTCTGAACTTAAGATCGTTATATTATCATATGCCTTCTTTCCATCGTAAACCGTTGAACTGAAGTATGCAGTAAGTGTAAATCCGTTAACGGAGAAATTTTCTGTTTGTACGATAACATTTTCGCCTGAATCATTTTCAATATAGAGAAGAACTGCAGTTCCCCAAAAATCAGACTCATTTACATATTTGCCAACGATCTTGATTCCATCTTCTTCATACAAAACCTGACCGGCATCATCAACAGTTGTATCCATCTGATCGTACAGGGATGTCTTAATAGTGATGCAACCTGTATTAGCTATATCATCCCAGGAATCTGAATCATAAATATGGAGATATACCTCGATCTGACCGATAGTAGTAATTCCTGCCGCTTTAAGATCAGATGAACTGAGGTTCATTGTCTCGTTAGTCTTCTTTCCTGCAGCAACTTCGGCAACAAAAAGGTCAGAGATCATATAATCATTAACAATAAGTGCGGTTACACCTACCGTGATATTCTGCTCTGTTTCATTTTCGATCAGGAACTTAATACCGTCGCCCCAAATCGAATCGGTTGTATATTCTTTAGCAGTAATCTTGATGCCGTCTTCATCAAATACAACCTCTTCATCAATAGTCGGCGTAAGAGATTTCGTTGTTGTCGTGCTATCGGTCTTATCTTCCTTATCGGATGATGCTTCGGCTCCGGAAGTAGTTGTAATGTCTTTCTTGGAATCACCTGAGGAACTACTTCCGCTTCCCAGTGCAAATGACATAAAGATACTAGTAGCCATTATTAACGCTAACATCTGACTTTTCTTCATATAGTTTACCTCCTAAAATTATTAAGATTGCGAATAAACTGCCGAGTATATACACAATCACATCAACTATATCTGCGGTTCCGGGGGTAATACCGAAACATTGCATTAACTCATAAACAATCCCAAGCAAGCTGCAAAAAACCAATAAACCTGTTTTTTTCTTTTCAATCCATACGATAGCCTGGACGATTAACGCAAAGGAAACTGACCATAAAAAATCCGCTCCAAACCCCCTGAGAATCCTTATGCCAAAACTATCATTGAAACTGATATGAATTGGTATTATCTCCAAAAAAACTCTTGAAATAAACGCCTCTCTGTTGAACAACAGGTACAGTAACAATCCTAATACCAACAGAACTGTGCTGATGACTAAAAGAATCCATTTTCTCTTCATTTCAAGATATCCTTATCAGTCTCCTTTGAATGCCCTTTGGGTTGTTTTGTGGACTCAATCAATTGAGATCATCTTTCAACGAGTCCAATCCGCTGTCTCCTTTCTCCAAATCCTGTCAATTTCTGCACAAATAAAAAGTGCGGTAACCGAAGCTACCGCACTGCAAACCGTCAGCCTCGATTGCTGCGACACAACTCATCCTATGACAGGTATGAAAGAGACCGGCGTTCTTGCCAAACGTCAGGGCTGTCATAGGAAAGTATTATGTTGTGTCGCATCTTTATTATACTCATAGATTGATTATCATTGTAATAACCATTTGTTAACGAGTAATGAAAGTTGTGTTATTACAAATACCGGCTTTCGAAAACATTTTTCGGGACGCCGGAAATGAATAAAACACAGCATTCGGTCCCTTTCTACACTCTTCCATACCTGCGTATATTCGATTCTAACATCAGCATAAAAGCATTTGGTATGCCGGCGGCATACATGAAAAAGCCCTGACAGAATGTATGCTGTCAGGGCAACAAAGAATACAGTTTTATAAACCTGTTTTACTTCAAAGACGGAAGGTCATGTTCTTCAAGAAGACCGTTGAGTTCCATGATGCTCATCTTTTTGTTGATGGCATATATCACGAGGCTGTCTCTTCTGCTCTTTGGATAAAGGATACCTTCCCGGGCAATCTCAAGAGCACGCTGGCATTCGGGGAGCGTCATTCCGCAGGCGATAGCGATCGCTATGATCTTGTCCCTGCCGGGGTGCTTGCTTCCGTCCATGATCTGATAGATATATGTACGGTCAATGCTGCTCTTTTTCTGCAGGTCTGCCGTGCTCATGCCTTTTTCCGCAAGAACAGCCTTGATGTAGGAACTGAGATTTCCCGGATACTTATTCCTGATTTCTTCAAGATATTTATCGAGTTCTTCAGGAGAATCCGTTGATGTCAGTTTATCCATCAGATCGCCGGTTTTGTCTGTCATAGTCCATTCCTCTCGTTGTATAATTCTGATATGGGCAACTTAAGCGAATATAGAGAATTATATCACTACGATAACAAGCGGAGCCTGGTCAGAAATGAACTGACCGGCGATGTCCGCATGATGAAGATCCTCTCGCACTATGATGAAAGTGTTTATGCCTATCTGTACGCACATCCCGAGAAACATATTCCGAAGATCTATGAGTTTTTCAAGGACGGTTACGGCAATCTGATCGTAGTAGAGGAATTCATTCAGGGCAATACTTTCGATGTTCTTATCAGTGACAGCGAAATGCCTGATAAGACAAAACTTTCCTATTTTCTCGAAATGCTCGAAGGACTTGTGTTCCTTCACAGTGCCCCGAATCCCATAATACACAGGGATCTGAAGCCTGCAAATATCATGGTTACGGAAAAAGGCGAAGTTAAGATCCTCGACTATGATGCTGCAAAGATCTATAAACCTGACAGTTCCGGTGATACCACATATCTCGGAACCGATGGTGTTGCCGCACCTGAGCAGTACGGATTCATGCAGTCTGATCCGAGGAGTGATGTCTATGCTGTCGGAAGGATGCTGGCTGCCGCATTTCCGAAGAATGCGAGGATACAGCAGATCGCAGCCAAAGCAACGACCTTTGATCCGAACGGCAGATACAATGACGCACGGGAATTGTCTGATGTGTTGTCCAGACGCATCAGTCCGACCCTGAAGCTGAAACCCCTGTTCCCGCCGCCGGGATTCCGCACAAGAAAGATATGGAAGATCCTTATCGCAATCCCGCTCTATCTGATGGTTTTCTTATATGTGATAACATTCGGATCAGACAAAAACACCATTTATGAGAAATGGTTTATGCGTATCTTTCTGGGTCTGATCTTATTTGTGGCAGCAGACATCTGCACTTCCTGGACCGGAATATTCGACCGGCTTCCTTTTATGATGCACAGAAACCGTTTTATGCGCTATCTGTTTAAATTTCTTTATATCATTGCTGCCTTTATCATACTGTTATTCCTGACAGTATTCGTTGTGGCTATGATAGACAGCTTCCTGCCCGTAAAGATCTTTCTGAATTAGAAGGATTTGACCCTTTACCGTTTGCTTCCGCTTCTACCCTCTCATAAACCCGCAGCAGCCAAACTCCTGCAAAGGTCTTAGTCCCACAGATCTGTAGAACGCAATAGTCTTCTCCGTATTGTCCGTTACAAGCTCGATCTGCCTGACGTTACTGTAACGATCCAGGACCGCCTTCAGCAAAGCCGTTCCTATGCCCTGACGCTGATAACGCTTGTAAACAAGTATGTCCTGTATGAAGACGACAGTCTCCCCGTCACCGACGGCGCGTATTATGCCCAGAAGATCTTCACCTTCATAAGCGGCAAGTATAAGAAGGGAGTTCTCATAACCCTTCCGGAGAGTCTCAGGATCTTGTGTATAGGCTACCCAGCCCGCGTCAGTATAAAGTCCAAGGATTTCTTCTTCACTGTAATTGTTATACTCTTTGATGATCATGTGTATATCCCCTTTGTCTTATTTTTCATTATATCAAACCCCCAAAATGCCACATTCTGTAATAAAAATGTTTCACATAAGCGCCTTTTGCCGTGATAGACTTGTTCGGGATAAGAACTTATGAAAAAGAAGAACAATAAACCTTTTATTATATTGGCATCGATCGTCATTCTCGCAGTGGCGGCTTTCATATGTTATGAGGTCTTTATCGTCAAAAGAGGCTTCGTTAAAACCGATGCGGGAACATACTATTACGATAACCACGGCAAAGCGCTGTCGGGTCTTAATGAACTGCCGGACGGAACGAAAAGATATTTTGATCCTGTTACGAATCTGATGGCTACCGGCGAGACCGAGATCGAAGGGAAAACGTATTTCTTCGACAACGATGGCGTAATGCTTTTCGGCATGCAGAAGCAGGACGGAAGCGCCAGGTTTTATGATCCTGTGACCGGAGAGATGACAAAGGGCTGGCTCGATTATGAGGGCGGCAAGCTGTATTTCAGCGAAGAGACCGGAGATGAGGTTTTCGGGCTCTCGGTAATAGGCGGAAAACAGTATTATTTCGACGCTGAGACCGGCAAGATGAAGACCGGTGATGTCGATATTGACGGTGTAAAATACTGCTTTGATGAGAATACCGGAGCAGGCCTTGACGGATTTTACGAAAATGACGGCGTCAAGCACGCTTATATCGGCGGCATGATGCTGACAGACTTAAGAGCGTATGCCGACAATCACCTTTATTATTTCGACAGCGAGGGTGTCATTGTAAGAGAAGTCGACGGAAGCAAGCCCATGGTCGCCCTGACCTACGATGACGGTCCGTCGGTATATACGGATTCCATTCTGGATACTTTCGAGGAATACGGCCAGAGATGCACCTTCTTCATTGTAGGTGACAGGATCTCCTGGAATGAGGACCAGGCCATAAGAGAAGCTGCCCTCGGATGCGAACAGGGCAACCACACTTACAGCCACAACAGGCTCACCGACCTGACCGGCGAGGAAATGAAGGAGAAGCTGAAAGGCACTGATGATGAGCTTATCAGGATTTCAGGAAAGCCTTCAACCTGCTTAAGACCTCCGGAAGGAAAGTGGAACGAGACACTTAAATCCGTCTGCGGATGCCCTATCATCCTGTGGAGCATTGATTCACGCGATTGGGAAAGCAAGAACGCCGATTCGATCTGCAACCGCGTAATAGGCAAAGTCCAGGACGGCGACATCGTTCTTATGCACGATCTTTACAAGTCGACTGCAGAAGCAACAAAACGAATCGTTCCGGCGCTTATAGAAGACGGTTTCCAGCTTGTCACCGTAGAGGAATTAGGATTGATAAAGACGGGTGGCGTGGGTCTTGAAGACGGCACCGTCTATTATTCGATACCTAACAGATAAATCTCATCCTCAGCATTCAGACAGATCAATTCTCGGACAGGACTATCAGACTGTCCTCGGCATTAAGCTGTATTTCCTCCGTTAAGCCGGGATTGAAGAAGCTCTCATAGGTTTCCGCCCTGAGATATCCCAAAAGGACACAGTTATTCGACAGGGTAAGATTCCTTAACTGCACAGTCGTATATGTTCCGTCACATCCGAAATCCTTTGCCTTCTTGAGATACAGCTCGTTGCCCCAGCTGGCCAGAATTTCTTTATAGAGCCAGTCCAGCTCATAGTTCTCGCACAGCTGCGCGAGGAAGAGAGAAGACATATTAGAAGCAACGACATAATCCATATGCTCCTCGATCGCATTCGAGATGATACCGATGAGGACGCTGGTGATCAGAAGTCCGATGATGGCCGCCACAGCCATTACGATCAGATATACGATAGAACAGTCACCGTCGGAATAATAAGGCATCCACGCGTTGATGATCGTCGCGAAGCTGTCCCAGAAAACATCGGCACCGAATGCCGCTTCGCTGTATCCGAATGCCACGAGCAGGACTGTTATAAGAACTATTGCCAGAGCCGAGAATATCGCCAGGAGCCTTATCAGCGCGCCGGAGCCCTTCTGCATCTGTGTGTCAAACCAATAAGCGAATCTCTCTTTGAATGAATGCTTCATTTTTCCCATCCTCTTCTACATCGGATCTTTTATTGTCATCAAAACCGGCAAATCCCATATCCCTGTCCAATATAACACAAGCCTGCATCAAATTGATGTTTCTAGCTGTTTGCGTTCCTGTTATAATTCAATGGTTGGTTATTCGTTTCAGATAAGAGAAGATCTGCAGGAGAGATATATGCGTAAAGACCCGGAAGCATTCAGACAGATCGCCGTCACTCTGTCAGCGCACTTTGACGGTCTATATTACGTTGACATCGAGACGGGCAGCTATGTTGAGTTTGTCCCGATAAGTCTCCTCAAGGAAATGGGGCTCCCTTCAAGAGGAAAGAACTTTTTCAGGGATGCCGCGAGGTGTGCCAAAAAGTGTGTTCACCCGGAAGATCTTGATCAGGCACTGGCATTTCTCGATAAGGATAACATGCTCAAGTTCTTTTCGAAAAATGATTCACACGCAGCGGTCTACAGGATCGTCTCAGGCGGCGAGATCACTCATCTGCGTAATATAGAGTTCCTGAGTGAAGACAAAAAGCATATCGTGTTCTGCGCGAGAAATGTTGAAGCCGAGTACCGCAAAGAGGAGGAGCAGAGAAGGAACCTGCAGTCCGCCGAACTCATGGCAAGACTCGACGATCTTACGGGCATCCGCAACAAAAACGCATATATGGAACACATCAGTTCTGTGGAAGAAAAGATAAAGTCCGGCGAAGATATCCAGCCGTTCGGAATCGTCATGTGCGATCTGAATGACCTTAAGAGGATGAACGATACCAGAGGTCACAGTTACGGTGATGAGGTTCTCCAGAGCGCGAGCCGCCTGATCTGTGAGGTCTTCAAACACAGCGCGGTATTCAGGGTCGGCGGCGACGAGTTCGTCGTTGTATTGACCGGCAGTGACTATAAGCAGCGTGAGGGTCTTCTGAAGCAGCTTAAGATAACGGTCGAGACTAACAGGCTCACACGTTCCGGTCCGGTGATCGCCTGCGGAATGGCAATATATCATCCCGGCAAGGATTCCGGTTTTGACGATGTGTTCAAGCGCGCCGACCAGAAGATGTACAAGAACAAGAACAAACTGAAATCAGGTAAGCTGATAGATGATTTCAGGAAAATGAAAGACATAAAGAAACCCATCCCTGATGAAAGAAAACGCCTGCTCGATGCTTTCTTCGGAGCCATGTGCACCATTGCGGGCAGAGGATACGTTTATCTTAACGATATGCGTTACGATTACTCCAGATGGTCGCTTTCCCTTGTGGATGATTTCGGACTGGATTCGGAATATATGTACCACGCCGATGAGATCTGGCAGGATTACATTCATCCTGAGGATGTTGATGCCTACCGTGAAGCCGTGGATGCGGTCCTTTGCAAGGATGCGGGGATCCGTCAGGTCTATTACCGTGCCAGAAAAGCTGACGGCTCATATGTGCTCGTTACCACCCGCGGCTTTGTCTTATTTGACAGCAAAGGAAAACCGGAATACTTCGGCGGCATCATAATCCCGCAGTAAAGCTTTCCACTTCAACAAAGTCAGGCTTGTCGGCGACTCCGTCAGGACCTGAGAACGCGACCTGTACTGAACCTGTATGATAATCAACAAGAATAAGCTGCGCGCTTCCATTGCTGTGAACATTCTGCACTATGTACTGGTCAACAATCTCCTGAGTGATAAGATCCTTAACGTCCTTAGGCGAGAACTTATCAAGTGCCTTTACCCATTCATTATACTTGGCGAACCTTACGATATTGGATGAAGACCCCGTGAAGCCGTCCTGATTGCCTGCGGTTGTGAATGAGTTGACCACGCAGAGCGAATCCTCACTGTCCCAGGAAAGGCCTTCAAATATGGGAGTATCGCAGTCACGAAGGACAGACCTGCCGTGTCCGCTCTCAACCACCTGACTGACACAGTCTTCCGCGCAGAAGGAATCGTCCGCATCAGAAATGATCAGGTTGTGGCACCATGTGAAATCCCCGCTCTCTCCTGTCATGAACTCACCTAATCCGCGCGCCGAAGAGTATTCTTCCAAAGCATAGCGCAGCTCCATCGTGTAGCATTTCTTGCCTTCGAAAACAAACGCCTCATTCTGCACCGAACCTACATCAAGGATCGCTGCGAACACTCCGTCATCGTTGATGCCGGAGATGATGTCGAAAAGTCCCAGGACAGAGATCGCCGTAAGTGTGCGGTCACCGTTCTTCATGTGCGTGACGGCATTGATCATGCCCATCTGGTTATTTGAACCGAGATTCCACTCGAGGTTTCTCAATGTGATCCTGTCGCCCGTCACGGTCTTGCTTCCCCATAAAGAGAGCGCGCTGCAGCATGTGGGACGGAGCGCGTCAGGGATCATCTGCATAAGGACCGCTTCCTCATAGCTTAAGACATGATCTTCCGTGATGCCGTGAACGCCGCCGGAGACTGCTTCCGCAAAAGCCGATATCTCTTCCTGATATTCAGGTCTCCAGGAATCAAAAAGGATCGTTCTTCTGATCTCAATTGCATCGGGATCGAATTCCCCGCCATATGCCATCCTGATATTTTCGAAAAGATAAGGCTCCATGGTATCGATAAACTCAGGCATCTTCTCCCTGATCAGAGTTCCGTATGCGGCACCCACATCAGTCCTGCTGCCTTTTTCGTAATCGAGAGTGACATCATAGTAGCTCGGCATCACTTTTATGACACAGAGACCGTCGCCGGAAGAGTATGTTGTCAGAGGTTCTTCAACCGTTCCTTCATCTGTATATTCGCGGACTTCCTTTGTTTTATATGAATCCGCCAGAGTCATGGCATGACCTGCGGCTGCAACAGGAGCCGGAGCTTTTCCGCATCCCGTAAGAAAAATAGAAGTTAAAAGCAGAACCGCAGGTATATTAAATGATCTTTTCATTATTCGTTTCTCACTTTCCATATCCTGATCGAATTTGTGATCCTGGTCATGACATATATGACCAGCGCAAGGCCCGTTATCACACAGAAAGGTATAATGACAAAATTGTTTACGGGTGTGACTTTAAGCGTAAATGAACCGGACTGCATGACGCTCTTAAAGAGGCTGCTGATAAAGAAATTTCCGCCGGTTGCCATAAAGATATATGTTATTACCAGAGAAAAGACCGCAAGCAGCATCAGCCTTAAGAAATGCCATGCGCGGATAACGCCCCTGTCAAATCCCATGCTCTTTAACAGAGCGATATCAGCTGTTTCCTCATCTATGAAGATGTTCTCATACAGCGCAGTCAGAAGAGACAGGACTACCGTGCAGATCAGGGATACGATGAGGATTATCAGACTGAACATCTCCTTATAGCCCACAAGGAAATGCGGCATGATCTCACTGTTCCTGAGGAACGTTATTTCCCCGTCAGGATAGAGAGCCTGCATCTTTTCGATGATCTGATCGTGCTGATTTGCGGGAGCATCTATCTCGCAGCTGAAAAAGTTACCGTCGCTGACGAGCGAGCCTTCAAAATCATCACCCATATAAAGCGAAGGGGTGTTCGCGCCGAAACGGTCGACCAGTGCCGTTACGATGAATTCCTCGGTCACCTTCCGGAATGTCGTGTGGTCGTCAGTGTACTTGTCATATTCGAGCATTACCGTGTCACCGATCTTAATGCCTTTTTCCATCGAGGTATAGTAGCCGATCGCAACTTCGTTTTTGAGCTTCGGGGCATTTCCTTCAAGATACCGGAGCTCTGTTGACGGAGCTTCACGCCAGTTGATCTGGCAGACCGTCTCACCGCCTTCATATCTCAACTCTCCGATACCGATGTTATTTACGGTTATCTTTGCCGGAATGCCGTTCTCTTCCAGGTTGTTATTGATCTCATCAACCGCCCCCTTAAAACTTCCGGTTCCCCTGATGAGTCTCTCATAATATGAATCATCAATGGTTATTAGGAAGTCCAGTCTGCCATTCTGGAAATATGTATGGGCATAATCTGTCGACATGATAGTATCGTGGAGCCTCACAACAAACATGACGATGCATATACCCAGAACATAGGCAATGATAAGAAGTATGTACCTCTTAAAGCCTCTCAGGATATCACTGACCGCCATGAACATCGGAACTGACAGATGCTTCTTCCTGTTAAGAGACAGTCCGGGAAGGGCTTTGAACCTCTCGCCCCTGTTCTCGCCGTGGATCGCGTCAATGACGCTGATCTTCTTCATTCTCCTGAGCGCGAAGAAGCTGAAAATGATAATGAGCAGAATAGTTGCAAGACTTGCGGCCACGCCGATCAGCACCATCATCTTCACATCAGGATACATGATGTGCATGACGAACTTGTTGAACAGAAGCTTGCTCAGGAAGAATCCCAGAGGAAGTCCTATGACTCCGCCTGCTGCAGCGAAGAAAAGATATTTCACGATAAAGAGAGTCTTATATGAAAGCGACCAGACACCGATGGCCTTCATCATGCCGATCTCACGCTCTTCCCTCTTGATCGCGGACTTGAGACTGAAGTCGATCGTGATCATCGTCATAGCCATGACAGCAACAGCAACAACCAGCATGCATATCGTTACGATCATCGCGAAAAGCCCGTCATTGGTATTGATCAGCCAGCGCGAAGCGTATCCGTCCGCATGGTAATCCTCGTAACCGAGTATCAGATTCGTACTGTAATCACGAAGCGTGGTGATGTAGTTTTCGAGCCCGGGCGTGACCGCGCATGTGAAGCGTTCCTTCTTTACGGGACACTCTGAATAGAACAGCTCTTTATCATGGTCTGAAAGATACATTCCGTCGATCTGTGTGGAAGAAGGATTCTTGTAGACAGTCGAGATCACATATTCATATGTGTTTCCGAGCTGTGTCGTAAGACGGACCTTCTCGCCTTCCTTAATATTGAACCTGTTGCTCAGAGTCTGAGATACCGCAATGCAGCCGTCCGGCACAACAAAATAATTGTTGTCAAAATCTATCGGGATATCATATTTTTCGGGCATTTCCAGTATCATCATCTTCGACGAATAATGCACCGTTTCGTTAACGTCTTCACCGATAAATTCAATAGACGGGAAGCCGAGCACGACAACCTCATCGTTAACAGTGTCAACAACTACCGGAATGCTGTTAAGATCTTCACTGAAGCTCTCAACAACGCCATTCCTGTCCGCAATGCTCTGATCCAGCAGCATGTATACATCAGACGAATTGCATTTGTCGTAAGTCTTCTTTTCGCCTCCGAAAAGAGAATAGATCATGGTCGATCCGATAACCGTAAAAGTAACGGCCGCTATCATGAAAATAAAAGCTACGATATTAAGTCCCGGTTTGTCCTTAATATCATGTTTCAGCATTCTGAAATACATATTACCATCCCATCTCTTCAAGCCATTTTCTTACCTTGCGTTCTCTCGACGCAAGGTCATCGTCTGTCTTCTTGCCGAGTATCAGTTCGCCCTGGATATTGCCGTCCATCAGGTATATGATCCTGTCTGATATCGAAGCAACCTTCTCGCTGTGGGTAACCATAAGGACCGTCGTGCCCATGCGGTTCGCATCAAGAAGTCTCTCCATAACCTCGTTCGAAGCCTTTGAGTTAAGGGCACCTGTGGGCTCATCCGCGAAAATGACCTTGGGATGATTTATAAGAGCCCTGCAAAGGCATGCCCTCTGCAGCTGTCCGCCCGACACTTCCGTTATCTCGCGGTCTGCCTCATCGATGATGCCGAGCTTTCTCATCAGATCCTCCGCATCTTTCCTCACCTCTTCGCGCGGCCTTATCTTCGCCTGAAAACCCGGAAGAATGATGTTGTCGATTATGCTGAGTTTCTTCATCATGTACATCTGCTGGAAAACAAATCCCATCTTAAGAAGTCTCAGACTGACGAGCTGCTTTTCCTTCATCGCGGATATCTCGTCACCGTCAAAGAAAACGCTTCCCGCGGTAACGTTGTCCATACCGCTTACCGTGTAAAGCAGCGTCGACTTGCCCGAACCCGACGGTCCCATGACCGCAACAAATTCGCCTTCATCAACTTTGAAATTTACGTTCTGAAGTACATTATTGCTTTGCTTATTGACTATATATGTCTTGCAAAGATCTCTGGTCTCAATAACAGCACTCATGCTTTGCCTCCCTTTTTTCCGTTATGAGCACTATTCTGAAACTCAACTATTAAAAAATCCTTAAAAAATTTCCATTTTCGAAAACCAATAAAAACAAGGGAGTTAGATGGTTTACTACTCGATTATCCTTACTTTTCCCTTATTCTTTCCCTTGCTTGAATTCTTTGTTTGCGATTTAAGACTTTATCGTCACTGCTGTCGAAATATATGTTTTTTACCATAGCATTTATTGTTTTCGAGAACTCGCGAAAACACCCTGAAAAAGCATATCAGGTGTGATAAAGGCCCGTCATCTCCCACTCCATGTATTCTGAAGTTCCAACCATTATTCCGACAAGCACGATATTACCATCACTGACTTCTCCGAAATTAAGCCTGTAGATGACACCGTTATCGCCAAGATAATAGAGGCTATCGCCATAGAACGAATTATCGATCTCATAAGCAGGAGTTCCGTATTGCGCGATAAAATCTTCTTTAGTCATACCGAATGCAATGTCATTCAGTTCAAACCCGATTCCCATATCATGACTGATTTTTACAGCAGCGACCTGGTCAAAACCTCTTGTATGGGCATAGCTGTTATAACCGTAGCTTCTGTCTAAATACACAAAGAACTGCGGAGCATCGTAATGCATATTATCGCTGCCAAATATCCACAGCATAATATATCCGTCGAAATACTCGTAATCCGTGTCGTACCCCAATTTAGTCAGATCATCAACGGTACAAGGAAGCGTGACTTCATCTCCATCGATCTTAAACGTCCCAGAGATTGGTCTAGAGCCTTCGGCAGGAGTAAACTCTGTCACTGCAGGTATATTGCTGACCATAGTGTTTATTCCGATTATAAGCTGTCCAAATAATCCGTATACGAAAAAAATCATTCCGCAAAAACCGATCAAAGCGCCGCAAATGATTCCTGCAACAAATGGTTTTTTACCCTTTGCAGTGAAAACTATCGATACAATCAGCAGGACTGTTCCCACAAGAAATGCGATAGCACTGACCGTAGTGATTATCGAATAAACTAAAGTGTTATCCATAATTCTGCCCCCTCTGAAATCAATTAATTTAGACACTATGTATTTACTTCAGAAAACCGTCTTTTTCTTCACAACAAAACAATATGGCGTTATTGAGCATGTTTTCACAATGATTTATCCCCATAATATATAATTATCCCGTCTAAGGACCATCTTAAGATAAGGCAATTGTATCATCCCATTACTAATAGTATTTACTTTTCGATAATTAATTTCATAGATACCTTCCAAAAGCATTTCAACAGTCCGATTGCCACTTGATGTTATTTAATGTTATCTGATTATCTTTCCCTTATAAATACAAAAATGCCCATACGGGACGCTGTAACACGAAGGAAAGCGCCAGGGTAAGAAAACACCTGTAAAGTCCAATGATTTAAAGGATTTCCAAAGATTTTTATAACATAATAAGGCATGAAATGAAGCTTTGAGGAAGCTTCGTCATACAAAAATCCTTAAAACAGAATCAGGAGTCAGATATTTTTTGATGGATAATGTCTTGGAAGATTATCTTCGTGATAAATGCCGAATACAAATTACCAAAAAGATCATCTCACGTTTCGAGACACCCCTTAATTCTTTGATTTGCAAATTATGTTGTATAATGGTTGCGGTGAGTGTTAATTATTCGAGGGTGATTTAGCATATATGAACATAACGATCATATGCGACGTACTCGGAAGAGCCAATAACGGAACGAGCGTTGCGGCATATAATCTTATAAACCATCTGAAGTCTCAGGGACATAATGTCACTGTCGTCTGCTGTGATGCCGACAAGGAAGGAACAAACGGTTACAGCATCGTGCCGGCAATGAAGTTCGGACCTATCGTAAATGCTGCTCTTGCCCGAAATGAAGTAGTTCCGGCAAAAGCCGATACCGCTATTCTTGAAGACGCTATTAAGGGAGCTGATGTCGTTCATCTCCTGATGCCGTTCCCTCTTTCCTGGAAGGCAGTCAAGATCTGCGAGAAATACGGCATCCCGATGACTTCGAGCTTTCATGTCCAGGCCGAGAACTTCACCTGCCATATCGGCATGATGAAATCAAGCTTTGCTACCAAAGAAGTCTATAAATATTTCTACAAAAAAGTCTACAGCCACTGCGCGATGACTCATTATCCGACTGAATTCATTAAGGAGGATTTTGAGAGCAACATCAAAAAGCACGTGCCTTCGAAGGTCATCTCCAACGGGGTCTGCGAATCCTTCTTTGAGCCTGCGCCGGCAGAAGCGATCAGCAGGCAGAAGGAAAAGAACAAAGATAAGTTCACTATAGTAGTCGTCGGAAGATACTCATCCGAGAAGGCGCAGCAGGTGCTTATAAAGGCAGTCGCCAAATCAAAGTATAAGGACAGGATCAAGCTGATAATGGCCGGTGAAGGCCCGAAGCGTAAGAGTTACAGGCGTCTTGCCAAAAGGAACGGCGTCGACTGCGAGATGCGTTTCATAGATCACGACGAGCTCAAGGAAGTGCTCAATGCCGCAGATCTTTATGTGCATACGGCATATGTGGAGCTTGAGTCGATCGCGTGTCTCGAGGCTATCGTTACGGGACTCGTGCCCATCATATGCAACTCAAAGAGAAGCGCGGCAAGGTTTTTCGCGAGAGACGACAGATGTCTGTACCGCAAGTGGGATTCAGAGGATCTGAAGAACAAGATCGAGTATTTCATGGATAACCCGGGCGAACTCGATGCCTGCAGAAAGAAATACCGCACTCAGGCAAATGTGTCGAGACTCGGCGAGTGCATGAATAAAATGGAGAGAATGCTCGTTGAAGCATCAGGGATGAACCGGAAAGAGGCCTGATCCATGAAGGAGAAGACAATATACTATTCGGATCCTTTGAATGATGATTTCGCGGGAACTGATATCTGCACCAAAGAACTTCCGGATAATTACAGCTATTTCCCAAAAACAGTTATCAGACGCGGTTTTGCATGCGGATTCTACCACGCGGCCGGGCCTATAGTCTGGCTTCTTCAGAAAACCGTTTACGGCGAGAAGGTCGTAGGACGCGGCAAGCTCAAGGATTACCGCAGGGACGGTTTCTTTCTCTACGGCAACCATACAAGGACAATGGGTGACGCATACTGTCCGGGACTTCTGGCATGGCCCAAAAAGGCATATATCGTGGCGGGAATGGACGCTTTCTCGATCCCCGGGATCAGAAGGATCGTTGAAGATCTGGGTGGAATCCCGCTTCCTTCCGGAGCGAAAGGATTTAAGAACTATTCGAAGGCAATACGCCGTCATGCCGAGCTCTGTCACATTGTTACACTCTATCCTGAAGCGCATATCTGGCTTCAGTACACGGGAATACGCCCGTTCAAGTCATCGGCTTTCCACTACCCGGCCGAGACAGGCAAGCCGGTCTTCACTTTCACGACAACCTGGCAGAAAAGAAAGATCCTTCCGGGGTCCAGAACGGTCGTCTACGTCGACGGTCCCTTTATTCCCGACATGGACCTTCCGATGGACAGGCGCAAAGAGGCTCTCCGCAACCAGGCTTTCGAAGCCATGACAAACAGCGCGAAGAACTCGAATTATGAGAAAATCCACTATGTATACAGACCAAAGGAAGAAGAAGCTTCCTGAAAGCCCCCGTAAAGGAGCCGCCCTTGAATAAACAATCCCTCAAAAAGCTCATACCGATGCTCATGCTGATATATACCGTCGCCGGTATTATCGGGTTCATCTACGAGGAGATCTGCGTTTACATCAATGACGGCATTTTCTTCAAGCGCGGCACCACATACGGGCCGTGGATACCGATCTACGGGTTCGGCTGTCTTTTAATATATTTCCTGACTGTCAGATTCAGGAAAAAGCCGTGGCTGGTCTTCCTTATAAGCGCGCTTTCCTGCGGTTCTCTGGAGCTTGCGACCGGATTCGTGCTGGATAAGTTCTTCCACTTAAGGCTCTGGGATTACTCGCTCGTCATACTTAACTGGGGCAATCTGAACGGGTATATCTGCGTAAGATCGGTAACGACCTGGGGAATCTTCGCGCTCATCCTGATTTACGGGATCCTCCCGCCTTTCGAAAAGCTTCAGGACAGGCATCCGAAGGTGTTCAACATAATAGCCGTATCGCTGTTTTCCCTTTTCGTGCTCGACATAATCTTAAGCCTCACGGTCAAAAAAGCTTTGCAGGCCTGAACATACGATAATGCCTGTTTTACTGCCCATAAAATTAATATTTTTTTACATTATGTTAATGGAAGTTAACATATCGTTTTGTTAGCATATATTTATTATTTATGTTTTAACTCAGAGCCCGAACAGTTGAAAGTCAAGGGAGCCGGATATGTCTGACAACATAAAAAAAGATGATTCAAATACCATCAGGCTTGACCTTAAATTCAGCAAGTCAAAAGAAGATCTGAAGTTGATCGGACTTGTTCTCTTCTCTCTTGCGATCAACCTTATCTTCGGTAAGATTGTCTCTGTTCTCGGACTCCCTTTCTATTTTGACTGTATAGGAACCATCGCGGCAGCCATGATCGGCGGTTTTATGCCGGGTGTTCTTGTCGGATTCTTCACCAATCTTATAAGCGGCCTCACAGACGCGTCGAATCTTTATTACGGCGTTCTTAATGTGCTCATCGCCATGGTTGCTGCCGGATTCTCGCAGAGGAAGTATTTCCGCAAGATCTCGATAAAAATGCTCATCCCGTTTATTTGCTTTGTCCTCATAGGAGGAGGCCTGGGTTCAGTAATTACATGGGGACTCTACGGAAACACCCTGGGAGAGGAGCTGGCTTCCTCTCTTGCAGGCAGGATCTATACAAATGTTGTACAGGATGCTTTCTGGGCCCAGATGTATGCGGGACTTATAATGGATCTTCCGGACAAGCTCATAAGCATGATCCTGGCGATCATTATCTATAAACTCTATCCGAAGAAGCTCAAGCCCGAAAAGGATAAGATCAATCTTGCCTCGATCGCCCAGAAGGGTATCTCCCTGAGCGGAAAGATCATCATATCAGTAATCCTCATCTTCTCAATAGCTGCTGCAGTAGTTACATTTGTAAGCTTCGATCAGTTCAGGGATACGCTTGTTTCCTCCGAGGCACAATACGCTACTGATACCGCCAGGTTCGCGGCAACCCTGATCGACGGCGATAAAGTCGACGAATACTTAAGACGCAAGGACAGTGCTGAGGGATACTTCCGTATCAAGCGTTATTACAGCCTTATCTGGAACAGTTCAGACAGGATCCAGTATCTTTATGTTTACCAGATAAGAGAGGACGGCTGCCATGTTGTCTTTGACGTTGATACGCCCGATACCCCCGGTTCCGAGACCGGCACGGTCATCCCGTTCGATGAGAGCTTCGGGCCTCACATCGAAGATCTTCTTGCAGGCAAAGAGATCGAACCGATCATTACGGATGATACTTACGGATGGCTCCTTTCATCTTATGTTCCTGTTTACGACAGCAACAACAGATGCAAGTGCTATGTCTGCGTTGATGTCTCCATGCCCAACATCAGCGATATCGAGAGGACATTCACTTTTAAAATCACAACGATCCTCATCGGATTCCTCCTCACTGTTCTGACATTAAGCGTATATCTCGCCAAGAGATTTATCGTCTCTCCTGTCAACAGTCTTGCCAAGCTCACCAGCGACTTCGCCTATACCAACAACGAGGCCCGTAAGGAAACGCTCGACAGCATTAAGGATCTTGAGATCAAGACCGGCGATGAGATCGAAGATCTGTATAATTCAATCGCCAAGACGACACGTGATACGGTCGATTACATCAATGAATCCCAGCGCAAGAACGAGGCTATATCCACGTTCCAGAGCGGTATGATCAATGTCATGGCTGATCTCGTCGAGAGCCGTGACCAGTCTACCGGCGAACACATCAAGAATACTTCGGCTTATGTTGAGATCATCTGCGAAGAGCTGATCAAAGAAGGCAAGTTCTCTGACGTGCTCGACGAAGAGTTTAAGAACAATATTGTATCTTCCGCGCCTATGCACGATATCGGAAAGATAAAGATCTCAGACACTATCCTCAATAAGCCGGGCAAGTTTACCGATGAAGAATACGAGATCATGAAGACTCACGCTGAGGAAGGCGCGAAGATCATCCGCACGGTCAAGAAGACCGTAGATAATCAGGAACTCAAAGACAACTATCTCGGTGAAGCAGAGAACATGGCACACTACCATCATGAGAAGTGGAACGGCAAGGGTTATCCCTGCGGTCTTAAGGGCGAGGAGATCCCGCTGTCCGCAAGGATCATGGCTGTTGCTGACGTTTTCGATGCCCTGGTGGCAGTGCGTGTCTACAAACCCGCCATGCCGTTCGAAAAGGCAATATCAATAATCAGGGAAAGTTCGGGAGAACACTTTGATCCCGTAATCGTGGAAGCATTCCTGAATGCCGAGGATAAGATCCGCGCTGTTACAGCAAAGTTGCACTGATCAACTCTCACTGCTTAGTTTGCCGATAAGATCGAACTGTGTCCTGATGACTTCCGCGGGGTCATCATCAACAGACATACCTTCATATGCGGCAGTAACGGTCTCACTGCTGTTTGCCACAGCTTCAAAGAACTCGTTGGCAGATGCTTCTCCGAACTTGTTTACGAACAGGTTCTCAAGCTGTCTCGCGCTTATGAGTTCGTCAAGATAAAGTCTCGTGACAACAAGAAAAGCGGAGTGCAGTTCCTCTTTGCTGTATTCGTTACTGCTGTCTGCAAAATATTCGATGGCTTCCCGGAACGATGCCGGGCTCATATCACTGAAATCGATCTCTTTCATATCCTATCTCCCTTTGCTTTAAAGCTTTTCCAAATCCCATCTAAATAGAATGATAATGTAATGAAAATAAAGTGTCAAAAGTAGATACGCATGAAATATAATCTTAAATATCGTTATTATGCTATAAGCAGAATCTTGGCGAAAAGGGGACCCGGAAATGGACAGGATCGATATATGGAATGAAGGTGAATATACATATCCGATGGCTTTTGATTTCAGACCGAATCTGAGATCTTATCTGATAGATGACGGTGAAGTGCACCCGTGTATTCTTGTGCTTCCCGGCGGCGGATATGCCGTCGTTGTCCCTCCGGAGGGTGAACTGGTCGCCAAAAGATTCAATGAACTCGGTTACAGCTGTTTTGTAATGACATACACGACCAACCAGCTCATGCGTGCGCCGGTCATGGATCAGGCAATGAAAGATCTTGCAAGGGCAATCCGTTTTGTGCGGAAGAATTCTTCTGCGTACCGTGTCGATCCTGACCATCTTTATGTATGCGGTTTTTCAGCCGCAGGTCACGTCTGCGCTTCGGTCTGCGATTACTGGGAAGACATCTCAGATCCTGATCCGGAGTATGATTCTTTCTCATGCCGTCCGGACGCCGCTATACTCTCCTACCCTGTTATAACATCCGGAGAGTACGCTCATCAGGATTCGTTCAGGTTCCTTCTGGGTGCTGATATTTACGACCGTAATGACGACGGGGCAAAGGACCTTCTCGACAGTTATTCTCTCGAAAAGCACGTCAGACCTTCTAATCCTCCCTGCTTCATATGGCAGACGGAAACCGACAATCTCGTTCCGGTCCAAAACAGTTATCTTTATGCTGAGGCTCTTAAGGAAAAAGGCGTCAGATATGAGCACAAGACATTCCCGAGAGGATTCCACGGTCTCTCGATACCGAATGATGACTGGGCCACGGGAAATCACGGCGAGCCATACACCGCGGAACAGAGCTTCGCACTCGTTAAGGCTATCAAAGAAGGGAAACTGGATGATCCTGATAATGTCGCAGACACGCTTCTGGGGTTCCTCGCCCCTCCGCCGGCTGATATGGAGATCCCGTCTTTCCCGGAAGTATGCGAATGGCCTGAGATGGCAGACAGATTCCTTAAGTCGTTATGATCAATCTTCGGGAATGATGATGCCACCGAAGTATTCGGGATTGCCGTTGATGTCATTAATGATAAAGCCGCGTGTATACAAAACGACATAAGTGCCGTCTTTCCTGCGGGCCCGGTATTTGATAGGCTTCATCTGTCCATTTCCGCGCAGTGCCGTATCCACCGCATCTTTATAGATCTCAATATCATCAGGGTGAATGCGTTCAAGCAGGACCTTATCAGCGTGATACATATATTCAGATTCAAATCCGAAATCATCAATAAGCGACAGAGCCCAGCGCGAATAGTCATAGCGCATATCGTTAAGATAGATATATCCTCCGCCTGCCACGGTAAACATGGCTCCGAACATGGCATTGAGTATTCTCCTTCTTTCATCCGGAATAGGAATATCCTCAGAATCCATGTTCCTGAAACCCTCGGTATCCCTCCTGGACTTAAGCTCACTCTTATTCTCATACATAAGCCGGTCGGCACGGCTCAACACATCAGACAGTTTTTTATCACCCTTCTTAATAACCGCCATTCCGGAAGCAACCACAGGACCTGTCCTGGTCTTCCTGTTCAGCTCCGCTTCCTCCCTGAACCTTTCCAGTAGTTCATCACGATGCTCGTAATCGTTGCCGCTTATCACCACAACAAATTCATCGCCGCCGACTCTGAAGACCGGACTGTGCTGGTATATCTTGCAGATCAGGCGACTTGTTGCCTGAATCGCTTCATCTCCGAAGTTATGTCCTCTTGTGTCGTTTATTTGTTTCAAGTTGTTGATATCACACATAACTATCCCGAGCTGCAGATCTTCCTCTCCGGAACTGATCGTTCCGTCGACTATTTCCTCATATTCCTTATAAGCGTTACTGTTTTTAACACCGGTCAGTTCATCACGTCTTGCCATGAGTTCTGCAGACAGAAGATCCTTTTTCTGTTCCTCTTTTTCCCGGAATTCCCTCTCCACGTTTTCGAGGCAGAATACAACATGCTTTTTATCTTTGCACAGGATCTCGATATGACGCATATGAATGACCTTGCCGGCAATCAATGATCTGAAGTAAACAGAATAATTGCCTGTCTCCGAGAGGTTCCGGATCACATTTTCTTTGTCATAGGCCTTGTTCATGAGATCAATATCGCCGGGATGGACGAAAACATGCGCATTCTTTACGGCATCTGCAAAAAAGTCGTCCCCCTCCCCGGGAAATTCCGAAGTTTCAAGGAATTCATCATCGGCAAACACAATGTAATGACCTGTCTCGATGTTGACATAGTAAACACACTCGAAATGCCCGGCAAACGAGAACGCTATCTGGTTAAAGATTTCAGGATCTTTGATCATTTTTCTGTTCCTCCTCTAAACTGCTTCGCCGGTCAGTCAAACCACTGCTTCTCAAATTCATCCAACGGCTTAGGCTTCGAGAAATAGTAGCCCTGATAGAGCTTGCATCCCATTGCGTAAAGTTTTTCAAACTGTTTTGCTGTCTCAACACCTTCGGTAAGCGTATCTATACCTAACTCTTCAGACATGCCGATAATGTTCTTTATGATCGTATTAGCCTTCATATTGCGCTCGGAATCTTTAAGGAACTGCATGTCGATCTTTATCACATCAATATTTATGTCCTTGAGAAGATTGAGCGATGAGTATCCGCTTCCGAAGTCGTCCATCTCCACGATGAATCCGTAAGAGCGGAAATCTTCAACTATCTTACGTATGTCAATGGAACCCGTCGTCAGAACGGTCTCCGTAATCTCCACTCTGAGCTTAACGGGATCGATACCGAATTCCTCCACAAGGCTTTTAAGCTCGGATACAACATCCATGTAATAGAAATCTTTTGGCGAGATATTGACCGAGATAAAACTATCGATGCCTCTTGACTTCCAGTCAGAGAGGATCTCACATGCGCATCTCCACATGTATTTGTCAACTTCCGCTATAAGTCCGTTGCGTTCAAAGACCGGAATGAACATGCCGGGATTCATAAAACCTTCCTCGGGATGAATCCATCTTACCAACGCCTCAGCGCCTGCAAGAAGACCCTGAGAGTCGACGATCGGCTGCAGATAAGGTCTGATCTGTTTTGTTTCCAGGGCATCCTTTACCTGATTTGAGATCATCTGATTGTGAATTATCTCGTTTCTGAGCTTGTCATCGTAATAAACGACCCGTTCCTGATATTTATCACTGATCATCGCAGTGGCAAGATGCGCACTGTCGAAGAAAAGAGGAACATCTATCTCATCATCAGGACCAATATCGTAGATACCAATATGAATAAGAATATGATGTTCCAGGTTATCGTCTTTGACAGTGAAGTTGCTGAGTATGCTTTCAACACGCTCTTTATTGAAAGCAAGCTTGTCCAGCAGGATGCCGAAGGAATCATCTGATAATCTCCCGTAGATACACTTTTTGCTGGTACTGTTATCGATAAATTCTGCAATTTTTTTAAGCGTAAACTCACCGAATCTTCTTCCGAAAACATCATTTATGACTTTATAGTTTGCAACCTCTATATACCCGACCATGTAATCGGTCTCCCGGTCATTCTCAAGCCGCCTGCTAATGTTCTCGTACAGATACTCCTTAGTATAAAGGCCTGTGAGAGAATCATGCGTGGATCTGTACATCTCACGTTTCATCTCCTGCTGTTCCTCAGTGATATCACGGACACTCAGGTACGAACCGATGATCTTCTTTTTGTCGTTAACAACCGACTTCATGGAAAGGAATGTATACTGCGCTTCATCATCGGTACCGAGAGTAACTCTCTTTGCCCAGCCGCTGCTGCCAAAATCGAGATCGCCAAACAGATATTTGAGATTTTCCTTCACTTCATCGTAATTGTCATTCGAGATTCCGATCATATTCTTTCCCGGTGCATTTGTCCATATGCACTTGCCGCTCTTGTCAAAGAAGAACAAAGCTTCCGGCATCTCGGATGCCATGCCTGCAAGCATACGGTCCAAAAGTTTCAAGGGTCTGTATTTAAGCGCGAAGAAATAAACAAGAAGTCCGAATATGCCGAAGCCAACCATGGATATATCCAGCGGCTGTCTTGAGAATATGTAATATGTCTCGACCACGGCAACCGCTATCATCGAAAACATTATTACCCGGTACTTTTCTTTATATACTTTCGGAGACTTAATGGTTTTTACCGCATAGATAACAATAACTACCACGAACAGTCCGTAACATATGATCCTGTGATAAGCCTGTCCGAGATACGGAGCCAGTTTGAAATATGCACGGTCCTCGACATAGGTCACTATGGTCCCGAATGAACATTTTAAGAAAGGATTTAAAGTATAATGCACCAGATCAGCTGCGAAAAGCAGGAGTATCGGTATCTGGAATGCCTTCTTCGGTTTGCCCAGTTCACAGTATAAATGGGTAAAATACCATATCGAATAAACCGCCAAATCCATTCCGATGAAATAGATATAATATCCGGCAGTTGAAACGATCCTGTTGGAAGAGATGATAATGATGAGATTGCCGATAACGGGTGTGGCCATGCCTGTGATAAGAAAAGCGACTACTCTTCCTATGTCTTTCTTTGAACGCCTGGCTATGGCCATGCAAACAACAAGTGCAATTATCAGTACTGAAAATATAACTGACAAAGCTATTCTCATAATGCACCTGCTCCTCAGATTCTTTTTATTATTTTATCACGCATATAAAATATTCTCATTTACACGCACGTAACCGTTAATTAATAAATTGAATACACTCTGCGGTATAATTACTTAACAAAAACAAAGGTTATTAGGAAAAATGATCGAATACAAAATTGCTGCTAATGAAGATATAGAACTCCTGATGAGGAGCAGACTTGAGATGCTTCGTGTCGTAAATGATCTGTCAGACGATTATGTTTATTCTGATGAGATCGTAAATGAGAGCCGTGATTATTTCCTGAACGGCGATCATGTAACAGTGCTCGCTATAGACGGAAACGAAGCTATCGGATGCGCATCGATGAGCTTCATGCGCATAATGCCCACATTCTCGCATCCTACGGGCAGGCGCGCCCACCTCATGAACGTCTATACAAGAAACGCATACCGCCGTCAGGGCATTGCACGCAGGATGGTTGAAATGCTCATCGATGAGACCTGGAAAAGAGGCGCTACTGAGATCAGTCTTGACGCGACCGTTATGGGCAGACCCCTTTACGAGAGTCTGGGATTCGTCAGTTCAAAAGAATGCATGGTATTAACAAGATGAGTATTGAATTGGTCACCGTCACAAAAGAAGATATAAAGACCCTTTGGGAAATGCAGATCGAAGCTTTCAGGGGCCTTCTTGAAATCTATCAGGACTACGATATAAGTCCCGGAGCAGAGGGCGTCGATAAGGTCGAGGCAAGATTCAACCAGCCGTGGACAACCTACTATTTCATTGCCGAAGGCAATACAAGAGCCGGAGCCGTCAGGGTCGTCGATAAAAAAGACGGTTCAAGGAAGCGCATCTCCCCTATCTTTGTTATGCCGGAATACCGCGGCCGGGGGATCGCGCAGGCAGCAATACTTGCTCTTGAGAAGATTCACGGCGCTGACAACTGGTGCCTCGATACGATACTTCAGGAGAAAGGCAACTGCCATCTTTACGAGAAGATGGGCTATCACCGTACCGGCCGTATAGAGAACATCAACGAACGTATGGATATAGTCTTTTACGAGAAGGATTAATGACATGAATTACCGGGTTATTGATAAAGAAACCTACTACCGCAAAGGCGTGTACCGCCACTTTACTGAAGACTGCAAATGCTCCACTTCCATGACCGCCCGCCTGGATGTGACTGAACTGGTTAATTATTCAAAAGAGACCGGCACCAAATTCTATATAAACTTCCTGTACCTCCTCTCCAAAGTCCTTAATTCAAGAGACGATTACAGGATGCAGTACCTCTGGCAGACGGACGAGCTGATCTGCTATGACACGGTCAATCCGATCCAGTATGTTTTTCATGAGGATACGGAGACATGCACGCCGGTGTATACCACCTATTACGAAGACTACAATGAGTTCTATAAGAACGCTTTATCTGATATTGAGAATGCGAAAAAGACACGTGAATACCTGCTTGATTCCGCAAACCATCCGAACTGGTTCGACGCGTCCTACATATCATGGCTCTCTTATGATTCACTCAATATCGAACTGCCCGACGGATATATCTATCTGCTTCCGATAATCAACTGGGGCAGATACAGAGAGGAAAACGGCCACCTCATGATGCCGCTCACCGTCCGTCTGAACCATGCGGTCGCGGACGGTTATCTCGTGGCAAATGTTTACCGCCTGCTTGATAAAGAGATCAAAGAATTCTGCAAGGAGGATATCTCATGAAATTGCGCGCATACACAAGGGAAGATTCGCCGGTTATCGCGAAATGGGTCAGGACAGAAAAAGAACTTTACCAGTGGTCCGCCGACATATACGGCTTCTTCCCACTTCTCCCGTACAGCATAGACGACAATTACGTTCCTGCCATGAAGACAGGACGTTTCATCCCGCTGACGGCCGTTGATGATGAGGGAAATGTTGCCGGGCATTTCATCATAAGATATCCGAATGAGAATGACGATTCATCTGTAAGGATCGGCTTCGTTATCGTTGATCCGGACATCAGGGGCAAAGGCCGCGGCCGTGAACTGATGCAGCTGGCAATCGGATACATAAAGGATAATCTGACGGCGACCAGAGTTGATCTCGGCGTTTTCGATAATAATCCCAAGGCCAGGAAATGCTATGAGTCAGTAGGATTCAGAAATTTCAGTTCACACACGATTGATACACCGTTCGGTCAGTGGAACTGCAGCGATCTTGAACTGTACTTATAAAAAACGGAGATCACTCTTCCTGATCTCCGTCTTCATCTTCTTCATCTTCTTCATCAGCCTGAGCTAAAGCGGCCGCTTCTTCAGGACTCGATACCGAATCATCCCAGTAACCGTCAGAGCCAAACCAGTAATACTCACCATCGATCCAGAGGCCCATACTGCTCGGGTACCAGCCGGCATCCTCGAACCATTTGCCCTCATCGTTCTCTTTCCATTCTCCGGTAGGAGTATCCGAATCACGGGTGCCGTCTTCAGCGATCCAGTAACCGTCACGGTAGCACTTGTGCTCCATAAGACCTTCGGAATTGAAGTAATACCATTTGCCGCCGATCTCTTCCCAGCTGTCATGATAATAAACATCAGCTTCCGGATAATAGCGCCATCCGCTTACATCATTTCCCTGCCATCCTGTAAGGGGCAGTGTCTCCTCTGTTGTCTCACTGGTTGGTGTGGTTTCCGTGATCTCTGTCTCAGTGATCTTTGTCTCTTCTGCAGTCTCGGAAGTCTCCGTCACAGGCTTTTGTTCTGTTACGGGCTGTTTCTTCGCCTTGGATGCGGCTGTCACGATTATTATGGGAACGGCTATAACTGCCACCAAAGCAACGGGAACAGCGATCTTTATCCAAAGAGGCAGACTCTTTAAGAATCCGTCTTTCTTCTTATGCTGAACTGCAGGAGCGGAAACAGGCGCAGGCGGGGTATTTCCGCGGTATCCGGGACGTTCATTCCTGACCGGTTCCGCCTCAGGCGTATTATTCCTGACCGGAGGGACATTATTCGCGGCAGGCGCGGCCGTTCTCTGCACGGGCGCAGATACAGGCGCTGCTGCAGACGCGGATACCCGTGAGGCCGCAGGTGCCTGTACAGGTGTAGATGCAGGCGCTGCTACGGGAGCTGCCGCAGCTGAAGCGGATGCTGCCCTGAACGGACTTTCCGCCTTTTTGCCGGTCCATTCAAAGATCATGTAAGCAGTATTATTCTCGCCGATGCAATCATATAATCTCTCGGCTCCGCCCTGAGCATAGATACGGTTGGCTTCGTTGACAAACGCCTTAAATCCGTTATCGAACAAAGCGTCACGGTTATCATCGAAAGGAACCACAAAAGTCGATCCCGGAACTCTGGTTATGAGTTTTGTAGGAAGGTACTCTTTGATCTTTACTTTGATCGAGGAAGAATTATCCCATGCGGCATAAGTCACTGTCGAATCATCGGTCTCAATGACAGTGCCTAAAGTATATCTTCCCGACAACTGGGTACCCGGAACCAGGTAGATAGGATCACTTGAAGAAACACCCTCCATATATCCGCATACAGGGCATCTCTTCTGGTCGTCGCCAATCTGTTCAAAACATCCATAGCATCGTTTCATAGCGTATATTCTATCACGCTCAGGATATTAATTCCGTATAAAACTATTAAGGGTTTGAGAACAGTTCATTAATTGCCTGTTTTTTCAGGTTGGTGCCGTTATTCCTGTTGCGGATACGGTACTCCTTGGGAGTCATGCCGCAGTCCTTTTTCAAAAGATTCGTGAAATAACTCTGGCTAGGGAACGCAAGTGATGCGGATATCTCGGCAATCTGGTAGTCCGATGAGGCAAGCATTGATTTGGCGGTCTCGAGCTTCTTTCCCAGAATATAATCACTCACCGAATAGCCTGTTTCCTTCTTGAAAAGACGTGACAGATACGGCGCGGACAGGTTCGTTACCGATGCCAGCTTAGGAAGCGTGATACGCGTATGAAGGTGTTCATAGATATAGTTGATCGCCGTGGTGACAGCTTTGGAAGTAATGGCGCTTCTCTGCAGCGCATACATCTGCTTCGCGTAATGAAGGCACATCTCGTTATGGATCTCGGATATCTCTTCGGGAGTCGAAGCTTCATCGGCAAGCCTTATATAATAGTCACTCAATGAATAAGCTTCGGCCTGGGCCAGCCCGCCTGAGATACAGAAGCGCGCGATCAGCGCGGTCGTGATCGTCATGTGGTACTTAAGGTTCTGAAGTGTGTCGTCAGATAATATGCCGAGGCCTTTTTTACGGTGAAAAGGCTCGTTAAGAAGTGACCGGACCTTGCGCAGATTGCCTGAGCGTATCGTCTCATAAAAGTCCATCTCGGGAGCCAAAGGCGCACGGAAGAAGCCGTATTCCCTGTGAAGAAATTCCTGGTAGGATATTTTATTGCGCTTGACGGGCATCAGGACGCCTCCGGGCTGTATAAATCAAATATGCGTGAGATATGTCTTTACGGAATCTATTATAGCATGAAAACGTAAAACTAAGTTATGAAAAAGCAATAACGCAAAGCTGAAAGTTGTTATTTTGAGGGCAGACAAGGACATTGATCACAAGGAGGCAATTTATGAAGAACAAGAAGATCTTAAGTTCGTTCCTGGCCATCGCCATGCTTCTCCCAATGGCAGCCTGCGCGCCAAAAAAGACGGAAACTCCCCAGCTGGACGGTTACAATCTTCTCTGGAGTGACGAGTTCGACGGCAAAAAGCTGGATGAGACCAAATGGAACCGTGAGACTCACGAACCCGGCTGGACCAATAACGAACTTCAGGAATACACAAATTCTGACGAGAACATTTTCGTGCGCGACGGAAATCTCGTTCTCAAAGCGGTAAAGACGCAAAAGGACGGCGAGGATTACTACACTTCGGGAAAGGTCACCGGATGGAACAAGACGGATTTCCAGTACGGCAAAGTTGTCGTCTCCGCTAAGGTTCCCGAAGGTCAGGGACTCTGGCCCGCGATCTGGATGATGCCTAACCAGGAATCCAAATACGGTCAGTGGCCGAAGTGCGGCGAGATCGACATCATGGAATCTTTGGGTCACGATACCACCGTCTCTTATTCGACAATTCACTACGGTGAGCCCCACGGTGAACAGCAGGGCACCATCACCAAAGAAGGCGATGAGAGCTTCTCCTCCAAATTCCATGAATACTCAGTCGAGTGGGAACCCGGCGAGATGCGCTTCTATACAGACGGTGAACTCGTTCTCACATGCAACGACTGGTTCACCGCAGTTCAGGGCGGCGATGACAAGCCTTATCCGGCACCTTTCGACCAGCCTTTCTATGTTCAGATGAACCTTGCCGTAGGCGGCAACTGGCCCGGAAATCCTGATGCGTCAACTGATTTCTCCAAGGCTGAATTCCTCGTTGATTACGTCCGCGTTTATCAGAAATCCGAATACGACACAAACGTAACAAAGCCCGAAAAGGCTTTCCGCGACGCACTTCCTGACGGCAACTTCATCCGCAACGGAGACTTCTCTACTGCTGAAGACCTGACTGACGATGTCGACTGGAAGTTCCTTCTCTTCTATGAGGGCGAAGGTGCTGCAGAGATCAAGGACGGCGAGATGATCATCACATCCACCAACTGCGGTACGGAGGAATATTCCGTACAGCTCGTCCACCCCGACCTGCCCATGCTGAAAGGCCACTCGTATAAGATAACCTTCGATATCCGGGCCGACGAACCACGTAAATGTATCGTGTGCGTCTCTGCCCCGAATGCCGGCTGGATCAGGTATTTCCCTGATACCTCGATAGACCTCACGACCGAATGGCAGACCTTCGAGTTCACGTTCGATATGACCGAGAAGGATGATAACAACGGCCGTCTCGAGTTCAATATGGGTAAGTACGGCGACACGGCCACGATCCATATCACAAATGTAAGAGTCGAAGAGATCTGAAATACTTTTTAAGGAACGGGGGTTGTCTGATAACAGGCAGCCCCTGTTTTTATGCCCTGTCACAGTTTTCTTATTATTTACAATGAATCAACCACTTCTTTATAACAACGGGATAAAATAGTTAATATAGAATTGACGATCCTGTGTTCATATAAAGCAACTGCTCGAAAAGGTGCCGGCACGTGACAGATACCAAAGGAAAAGTAAAGCTCTCCATATCCAAGAGCTCGCGCAGTAAAAGATATATCAGCATGCTGCTGGTATTTATCCTGCTTGCCGTCATTGCCGTAGGCGGAGGTCTGGTGGCGAGCGTCACCTTGTTCAAAAAACATGCCTTGTCCTACAGAGAGGATACTCTCAAAAAGGCAGCCAGACTTGCCTCATTGAAAGTGGATCCGGACAAGATAGACGGCTGGCTTGAGAATGGCGCCGATGAGGATTTCTACGAGACAAAAGAAGAACTTCAGCAGATCGTGGACAACACACCCTACGTGCAGTACCTGTATCTGGTCCAGGTGCATAAAGACGGTTTCCATTTCGTTTTCGATCTTACGACAACCGATTATGAACTCAGAAAATACATGGAGACTGAACCGAGTGAACTTGAGATCGGATATGTTTATCCTTTTGACAGATCTTTTGATAAATATATTCCTTCGCTTCTGGCAGGACAGCGTGTTGATGTCATCGAGACCAATGATGAGTACGGATGGCTTCTGACCGCATATGAGCCTTTATACAATAACCTTGGCGAATGCAAAGGGTATATCGGAACCGATGCTTCCATGATAGGTGTAAGCTCTTACACAAATGCTTTCACGATCTGGGTGCTGGTGATCTCGTTTATCTTCCTCTCGGGAGTCGGACTTGTTGGAGTTCTGGTGGCATCTTATACCCGTCATGCCGACGAACTTGATGTTAAAGCCGAACAGCAGTCCAGGGATCAGAAGATTCTCCAGGAGATTATAGAATCATACTCTCAGGTGGTCGACGCAAAAGACCCTTACACGAACGGTCATTCCTCGCGTGTTGCCGAATATGCGGTTAAGATCGCGGAACTGGCCGGAAAAAGCGATGAGGAATGCCAGCAGATCTATTTCACGGCGCTTCTTCACGACGTAGGAAAAGTCGGCATCCCTGATTCGATCATCAACAAACCGGGCAAGCTCACCAAAGAAGAGTTCAACATAATTAAGCAGCATCCGGAAAAGGGCAATCAGATTCTCTCGGAGATTGATGCTTTCTCATACCTGAGCGTAGGTGCCCATTTCCACCACGAACGTTACGACGGAAAAGGATATCCGAACGGACTGAAAGGCGAAGAGATTCCCGAGATCGCGAGGATAATCGCCTGTGCGGATGCCTACGATGCCATGACATCCAGAAGAAGCTACCGTGACCCTATACCGCAGCATATCGTAAGAGAGGAATTCGTTAAAGGCATAGGAACGCAGTTTGATCCCGAGTTCGCGCGGAATATGCTCCACCTCATAGATCTTGATGCCGAATACGCCATGAAGGACCGTGCGGATAATAAAGAACTCCGTGACAGAAATGAGATCCATATCAGCTTCCGCAGAAGCACCGTATCGCCCGGAGTCCTTCTTGGTCCATGCATGACCACGATCAAGGTGAACGTATCTCCTGACGCTCCGGGATCAAGGAACACACCCAGGCCTTCAGTGCTGTTGTTCGACTCTCTTGACGGATTTATCCATAATATCGAAAAAGACAAGAAGGAAATGCTCGATTTTGAATACGGCGAAATATGGTTCGACGGAAGCCATACCGTATCAGGTGCCAGGAAGATGGAATCAACCGTCACCGGTGACGATTCCGGCAAAGACGGTCATTACACTATAGAGACCGTCAGGATAAAAGACCATGCTCTTGTCAGGATCAGAGGCAACGGCCGTACTTTCGAGACCATCATTGCCCTGCCCGACAGCTCGAGATTCGCATATCTTGCCTTTACGGGTGAGCACTGCGTTTTGAGCGGCATTGAGATCTCGCAGTCCGATAAAGAGTTTCCCGCTGACTATATTCCGAGGATTGCCGATGAGATCAGTTATATTAATGTTCCCGCAGGCGATATTCCGAATGTCCAGTCCGACGGATACAGATCCTCATCCACGGACGGCATTCTTCTCAAAGATAAAATGACTATATCTTTCCATACAATGAGCCTTCCGACGGCAAGACTTGTCTGGCATTGTCCGTTTATATGCATATTCAATTCCGAGAACGGAAAGGTTGACGGAAACAACTACAGGGAACTGACTCTGTTAAGACTTGACGGCGAATGCTGGGAAGGCGATCCTGACTGCTCTATTGAGCTTGATGTTAATAAAACACCGGAATTCACAGACTGGGATACCTGGAAACAGTATAATCTAAAGGGGTATGATGTCACTGTCAGCATCGTAAGAGAAGACAACAGGATCATAACGACCACAACTAACGGCGGGATCTCCATAAAGGCGGCAACCGTCATTAATACTGAGATCGATCCTGTTTATGTGGCTCTCACGGGAGATCAGTGCGCCATAACGAACATCAGGATCAAATGACCGGGGGAACGGAAATAACATGAACACATCACTCATGCGGATAAATCTGCGGAAAACAATAATCGTAATATTGGGGGTAATTTTGATCATGGAAATGACAGGCTGCGATAAACCTAAGTACAAACTGGAGTTTGACGGATACGGGTTCCAGTCAAAGAAGACCGAGTACCATGAAGGCGAAAAAGTCACCGTGACATACGACATGATCGCCACGGACACAGACTACAATTTCTATCTCGACTGTGATGATGTTGAGCTGAAACGTGAATGGGACAGCAAAAATTACGGTTATACCTTCTCATTCACGATGCCTGCCCACGACGTGAAGATCTCCGTCTCTTCAAGGAACACCATGTACATAGATCCGGACGCGAACAAAGCCCCTTCTGAGACATCACCGGTCGAATACGACAACAGCCTGCGTACCGATACATGGTTCTGTCCCGAATGCGGACAAAAAAATGATATGATGTACTGTACGGACTGCGGACGGAAAAAACCTGACTGATCTTTTCTGTCCGTGGAAATACAGTTAACGGAATAAGGCAGATATATGGGGAAAAGGGAAAAATCAGACGATAAAAAGAGCAAAAAATACGCTCTGATCGACAACAATTATCTTGCTGTTGACACGAAAACAGAAAAGACAATGATCATGTGCGGACTGGCAACAGGCATTTCCTGCATGGCATTCACATTCCTGCCGATAGGCATTCTGATGTACATAATCTCAATACTTGAGAGAACCAAAACGTATATAGCGCAGTCAACGTTCATTCTTATCGTCTGCGGGATCGCGGTGATCGGAAGCCTTGCGGTATCCATCATCGCCAAGGTAAAAAACCGCAAGAGCAGATGGGCTGTCACAAACATTATTTTTATCAGCATCAATCTCGTAACATCCGGACTCTCAACATGGTTTTGGGTGTGGCTCATGAATACTTACGGAACGTAAACTGATGCCTGACCTTCCGTTAAAGCATTCCGGGCATGATCAGGATAAGAGAAAGGGGTTTTTATGGGATATATTTTCGATATCAGGAAGAAGTGGGGACATGATCCTATTATCCTTACGGGAGCGGGAGTTATCCTGGTCAACAGCAGGAACGAGATCCTTCTCGGAAAACGTGCCGACAATGGTTACTGGGCTTATCCCGCAGGATCCATGGAGCTTGGCGAGAGCTTTGAGGAATGCGCGCGAAGAGAGACACAGGAGGAATCCGGCCTTTTATGCGGCAGGCTTGAACTCCTGATGCTCAGATCCGGAAAAGACACCTACTATGAATATCCCAATCAGGATAAAGTATATTTTGCCGGCGCGGTCTACATCTGTTTTGAGTATTCAGGCGAGATGAAGGTACAGGAGGAGGAAGTCATTGAACAGGCATTCTTCCCGCTCGACGCTCTGCCGGATAATCTGTCACCGGGCACGGCTGAGGTGATCGAACGCGTGCGTGAATACCTGTCTGAAGGCTGATACCAGGTATCAGCCCCACGTCTCGTAATTGAACCAGAAGTAGTTGAAGGTATCAGAGTAATATGCTCCGATAGAAACGGTCCTGCCGTCTTCTAAATCAAAATCATAGAATTCGAGCATTTTGTTATCATCAGTCAGAGGATATTCAAGTGACGGACTTACATTCAGATGATCGGCCGTCATTTCGGTTAAGCCGGTGCAGTAATCGTGAAGCTTGTCTCCGGATGCCGTCATATTCTTGAATCCGATATGGTAAACGGTATTGTCACTCCTGGTGTCAAGCTCGATCTGATCGAAGCTGTATCCGTCGAAAGTGATGGCCACGTTATATGTGTATGTCGATGAGCCGTCGGGGCCTTTCGTGGTGTCATAAGGGTCGCCGGGATCGGCATCGAACACGTTACCGAAATAATCCACAGCCGAATTGAGATCCATGTCGATAATGTTTTCCATAAACGTAAATACATCATTGTATGACGTTGCCGCAGGTCTCGTAGTCGAACCGCCGTTGACTGTCATTCCTGACGGATCATCATATTCAATACCGATAACAAGCTGGTCGTTGCCCTTTACCGACTGGCAGCTCACACCCCAGAAGAGAGAGACCCAGTAGTTGCCGTCTTTCCAGCCGTACAGACCGCTCTGATCAAAGTCTACCCAAAAGGATACATAGTCGTCAGACGGATCACCAAAAGCGCTGCAGAAATCGGGATAGAGAAGGTTATAGTAACTCTCGCTGTCAAGTGCTTCATTGGTGGCAAATATGGCGGTCTTTCTGATCGAATAATCAACGTCAACAACGGCGCCGTTATCGTTCATGTGTATGCCGATGCTCTTGAACGGAACACCGCTGACAACTATATCCCTATCGAGATCTCTTAAGAAACGCTCCGTGGGAGTTCCGGCGGAAGTATTGCCGTCATCATAGACCGTGTAACTTGAGATCCCCAGGACTGCCGTCAGGTATGCCTCAGCATCATCCGGTACCAGACCTACACACATTTCGGATAAAGACATAAGCTCGAAAACCGATATTTCAGAAGGATCCTGGTTGCCGGCAGCAGTTGTGGGCGTAGGCGTAGCAGTACCTGTCGGCACAGGTGTAAGTGTAACAACGGGTTCAGTCTCCCCCGCTTTTCCTTCGGTCTTCTCGTAATCACGGTGAACAAGACCTGATCTGGAAGGCTTGGCCGAGCATGAGCATACAGAGATCATCATTGCGAATGCAAGGAACAAAGACGCGGTCTTTAAAGATCTTTTCATAACTACTACCACCATAAATTTTTTTCAAAAAAATATGCTAAAGAATAACAGATAATTTCCTTGATTTTCAACTTAAGAACCGTTTAGGCTATAATACTATGTAGTTTAGATAAAGACTGACGGATACAGGGCCTTAAGCGGATGAAACTCTATACTGAATGCCATTGGGACGGCTGGGACAGGATCGTTGATATCTATACCGACAGGTGTGATTCGGTTCCTGATTACATAAATGACAACGGCAATTACAAGATAATCATACTCGAGAAGGGCTCTCTGGAGATTACGGGCCCCGGCGGTAAACGTGAAGTGACAGCGCCGGCTCTGATAGGCCTTACCCAGGATGATATCTTCGAATGCCGCATCCTGAAAAACATCAAAGCGTATATCATATTTTTCAAGCCTTCCGTTATCCGTGACGAGTTCACTTTCGAGCGCATTGATTCCGGAGAATTCGAGAATACCAAGGGACAGGCCGTATTCCAGGACTACGTGCTTATAAGGCCTTTCAGATACGGCAAAGATGTCACCGACCGTGTCATTCCGCTTCCTCTGAACGGGCTTAAAAGGCTGAAGGAGCTTTTCGCCGTGATGGAAAAACAGCTCACGAAACAGTCCGACGGATACTGGCCCTGCAGAAGCAGATCATATCTTATCGAGATCCTGCACTTTGTCATCTTCTCATTCGTTGAGGTCAGTCCTGATAATGAGAACGACCCTGAACAGGAGGAATTCTCGAAGATAGCAGAGTACCTGAATGAACATATCGGCGAACAGATCACGCTTGAGACATTAACCCGGAAGTTTGCGATAAACCGCAACAAATTAAACGACATTTTCATGAAGCAGTCATCCATGACCTGCCTCAATTACCTCCTGAACCTGAGGATAGATCTTGCGAAGATCCTGCTCACAAAAACGGAACTGCCCATAAATGAGATAGGCGTCCGCGTCGGTTATCCGGATCCGAATTATTTCTCAAAGATCTTCAGGCACGTTACCGGGAAAACGCCGACCCAATACCGCGCTTCATAGTTTTTGTGCGGATATTACTATTTCCCGTGTCGATTTTTCTATTACACGTCTGCCTGATGATAGTATTCTCATGGAAAATCAAGTGTCCGGGAGGTATTCGGATGAACAGGGAAAGATTCGTATCAGGCGTTATTTCGGCATGTATGGCCATCGGATTCCTGACAGGATGTTCGGGCACCGTTCAGGAAATTCCCGACAGCGAAATCATCAGTTCATTCGGTCACAATATAACCGTTAAATCCCATTCGGCAGAGAAACTGTCGGATGGACAGTACACGGCAAAAGATATCGTCAGTGTCTCCTACAGACCGGATGATCTCTCAGGTCTTCTTGCGCAGACTGTCACCAAGGATCTTGAATACCGTCTGAACAGCACCACGAATGCCTGGGAATTGACCGGCGAGACCCTTACCGCCTGCGAAGCCGATAATTCAGAGCTTCCCGGGACAAGCTGGAGATGTGATGAACTCCCTTCTGATACCGTCTCAGCCCTGTTCGGCGATGAAGTCCCCTTAGGCGATAACGGCGTTCTGTATTTCCGTTTTCTTAAGAAGATGGGCAAGTTCGCATTTAACCTCAGCAATGAGAACAACACCTCCTCCGAGAGGTTCTTCGGAACTGTCGGAACAAACGCAAAAGCCTTCTGGTCAGGCGCTTCCGGCAATGCCGAAAAGAGCATCACCATAACCGAAGGCTCCGTTACGGATGACGGTGATCTTATCCTTGTGTTCACCACAGACAAAGGAAAAGCCAGGATCAATCTCAGGACAGATGCCGTCAATATTCCGGAGCAGGAATACGATGAAGCGACAGGCAAGGAAGTCGATAATTCAAAGGTGTATATGGACAGTCTTCCAGTTTTCGAAGTAACCACGACAAGTATCGAGGACGGCGAATGGAGACAGCCTTCGGGCCTTAAAGAAGGCAACGAATCCCCCGAACTCACATGGTCGCCTTATGAAGGCGCGTCAAAGTACGCGGTCATCATGATCGATACGACCACAAACAACTGGCTCTGCTGGTATGCGCTGACAGACAAGACGCATCTTGACCAGGGCGAATATACTGATCCTTCTGTTTACGCAGGCCCCTACCCTGCTGAGACACATACTTATGAACTCTTTATTGTCGCGTTAAGGACCGATCCGCAGGAGCTGAGCTTCGTTATCGACGCGTCAGGCGGAGACATACAGTCAAAGCTCGACTTTCTCAACCAAGCGTCAGACGGAAGCTTCGGGAACGTCCTCGCTTACGGCACGATAAAGGCTCCTTATACTTCACCGGAGTTATACTACGGATACAGGTAAGTGGACATAACACCCCTGAAAGAATGACATCTTTTTCCATTTTTGTTTTCTTATTGTTTACAACGGTAAAAACACCATAAATAACTTAAAAGCTATAATAGGGTTATTCAGGATGTGTAAACTGTTCAGGGTAAAACAAAATGGAATCAGCGATCAATCTACAGGCGGTACTGGTTACCGATATAGTAAGTATAGCCATTCTCGTTGTCCTGCTGGTATCAAGAGGATGGATCCTCCCTGCCCGTAAAAGCGAGAGCCAGATCCTCCTGATCATGCTCGTAATATCGATACTGAACAGTATCGCCGACATTCTTTCCTTTGCCTCCGACGGCAGGCCCGGCGCGGCGAATTATTTCTTCCTTATAATCAGCGACAACTTCCTTTATCTTTATAACCTGATCATAGGCGTAGGCATCATACATCTTATAATCAAGCATATTGATCACAAGACAAAAGGTTTCCACATGATCATCTTCTGGACTATGTGCATTATCGAGGCCGGTCTCCTTATAATAAACACCTTCACGCCGATCGTATTTGATATAGACGAGAACAACAAATACCAGAGAGGCGACTTCTATTTTCTCTTCGTGGTCTTCGGCTTTGTGCTCATCTTTTACGGTTATGCCTATTACGTCATCAGCAAGCTCAGGAATCCGTCACTCAGATACTTCCCTGTCTTCGAATTCCTTACACCGATCCTCATAGGCAATCTGGTGCAGATGAAGATCTACGGTATCTCCCTGCTTCCGATAAGTTTTGCTGTCGCTTTTGCTTCAATAGTAATCTCACTTCAGAACGAGTGCATCTATGTCGACAAACTCACCGGTGTATATAACCGGTATGAACTCGACAAGATACAGAAGAAACGTCACTTCAGAAAGAACGTAAAGATCGCTGCCCTTATGCTGGATCTTAACGATTTCAAGTCCATCAACGACAACTTCTCACATGAGGAAGGAGATAACGCGCTTGTTGCTTTTGCCGGCATCCTCGTCGATGTTATCGGGGCCGACGGACTCGTCATCCGCTTCGCGGGCGACGAATTCATTATCCTGATGCCCAGATTCACAGACGTTGATCTGAATGAATATAAAGACCGTATCCATGCCGAACTCGAAAAATATAACAGCACATCCGGCAAGCCCTATAAACTCTCGGCCGCAATAGGCGGACGTATCTTCGATCCGCACAGCGAAGGCATTGACGGTATGGTCAACAAGATCGATGCGCTCATGTATGAAGACAAGTCTGATTTTTACAGACAGCACGACAGACGCGGAAGACGCAAGTCTGACAAGGCATCTTCCGCGACATGACATCATAACTTTTTCGAATGTTCCGAATGTGCCCGTTGAGTGAATAAGTAATATTTCATTCCCGTAAGATCGAGACATAATACACCTTAAACCAGAGCGTTTTTCTGATGTTAACCAGGCCAAAATCGTGTATAATCCACTTAAATTAGTTGTTTTTTCACGGAAACAAGGCATGGCAAACAAAGGTCACCGCTTTTATTTGTAAAAGTTATGGTAACCATAAAGGAAACTTGAAAACACTTGTTTGCTGTCTGACCT
>JAEEGL014865446.1_pt1 | contig 100565 bp, 56 predicted proteins | sample 9134231 | NCBI WGS metagenome assembly JAEEGL01 (sample SAMN16246548, study PRJNA631951) | gut metagenome | biome: gut microbiome; feature: rumen; material: fiber-attached | host: Bos | place: Iran: Karaj | collected 2018-10 | reverse complement strand
TCAAACGGATGAAATTTCGAGATATTTTCGGCGCGGAGGAAGCAGGAATACGCCGGTATTCCAATGACGACAAACCGAAAAGAGCCGAAATAGCGCCGTTTGAGCGGGTTCGGATAACTCTTGTTACCCTAGGCTCCGGATCATTTTATTTGCGGGGATCTGCCGTTTTGTTTCTGATCCTGAAATATTATATCATCTTTGACCTTGAAATTGATGAATTCAATGTAAATAAAGGGGATTTTTCCAAAAGGAATATGTATCACGGCGCTCCGCCGCTTTTTTTATAAATCCGAAAAATCCGATTTGGTATTGACTTGTTTTAACTGCTATGATATAATCATAAAAAGAAAATATGGCGCACAGGCTTTGAGACGCCGCGTATTTGCGGCGTCTGCGGTGTGCGGCAAGACCTTAAAAGTCATAAGCAGCGGAGGAAAATCATAAAAATGAAAAAAATATCTGTAATACTGCTTTTATCTGCTGTTATCCTGACGTCGTGCGGCGCCGCGCCGACGGTCACGGAAACAGAAGCGGAAACGGAAACAAAGACGGAAGCGGCGGCAACGACTGACGCGGCAACGACGGCGGAGGATACCGGGACCGGTGAGGTGAGGATCGTGAAGAGGATAACGTTTCAAAAATCAAAAGAAACGGTCATACGCGGCGGAACTTGGGCGCCGCGCGTGTGCGGATTTGACGGTTATCTTTTAGCCGGAGTCGAAAGCGCGTACGGCATCCTCGTTTTAAGAAGCGACGACAAAGGCCTTACGTGGACCGATCCGGTCGGCGCGTCGTTTTACCCGGAGTTGAATTGCGCAAACGTGAATTTTTACAAAGACGGCGACGCGTTGTATCTGGCGTACCGCGCGACCTCCGATAAGAACGGGAAGCAGTACACGTCTTTACGCGTAAGCGAATCAAAGGACGGCGGCAGGACGTGGAGAGCCCATTCCACGGTATGCGAATATACTGACAGATCAGGTCACGGCGGCGTATGGGAGCCGTTTCTCATAAGGATAAACGGAGAGCTTGCGTGCGTTTACGCAAACGACCATCCGTCCGTTACCGACAGGCAGAACATCGAATATATGATATGGAACGGGACGGAATGGACCGGACGCACGGTCATAAGCAGCGGTGAAAAGCACGATTCGCGCGACGGTATGCCCGTTTTATGCCGGACGCCGGACGGCGGATACGTCTGCGTTATAGAGAGCAGCGCCATGCGGAATAAAGGTTATCCGTTTGTTTTGAAAGCATTTTATTCCGACGACGGCGTCAGCTGGTCCGAACCGGTCACCGTTTACACGCCGAGAAACGTCGATTCAAAGGCGGCGGCGCCGGGCGTAGTTTATCTGCCGGACGGCAGGCTTCTCATCAGCTTCCAGACAGACGAAAACGCGACTGTCAAGGGCGACGGTACAAGCGTTATGAAATTCATTGTTTCGGACGGGAGCGACGTTCACAGTCTGACGGAAAAATCGTTTACGCCGTCCGAAAACATATTCAGCACGCCGGACGGCGAGTCATCCGTGTGGACGGGGATCTTCTTTGACGGAGAAAACGTCTACGCCTCGGCGGGAACAAAAAACGGTTCGGTGATGAAAAAGGTCCGCGTCGTCACGCCGTAAGCCTGTGACGGATTATTGCATCTGCCGGACGATTGACGCTGAAAAATAAAAATCACGGTATGGCATACAGCCGCGCCGTGATTTTTTGTATTAAGATGTTTTTTTGCTTATAATACCGGGATAAGCTCAATCGGTCTTTTCCCTCATGGTGTAATCCTTGTCCTCATCCATCATTGCAAGCATGACCTTGGCGAAACGCGGATCGAACTGCGTGTTCATTCCGTGCTCTATCTCGTATCTCACCTTTTCCTTGGGCATAACGCCGCGGTAGCTGCGTCTGCTCGTCATTGCGTCGTAAGCGTCCGCAACGGCGATTATACGCGCCTCAGCCGGTATCTGATCTCCGAATATACCGTCCGGATAACCTCCTCCGCCGTAGCGTTCGTGGTGCCATCTCGCTCCCGTCGCAAGTCTCGGATTTTCCTTGATGCTTCCGAGTATGCTTCCGCCGATGACGGGATGACGCCTGATAAGCTCAAATTCTTCATCCGTAAGCTTTGACGGTTTGTTTATCACCTCGTCCGGCACGCCGATCTTTCCGACGTCGTGGAGCAGTCCCATCATATATATTTCGTCCTGCTCCTCCTTTGAGAAGCCGGATCTTGCCGCTATCATGCGCGCGTATTCCGCAACTCTTGACGAATGGCCTTTCGTGTAGTCGTCCTTGGCGTCTATCGCCGCGGCGAGCGCGCTGACGACCTGAATGGTCATTTCCTCAACTCTTTTGGCGTTGAGCTGTTCGTTCTTGTAGCCTATATAGTAGAGGAATGCGATCAGGCAGAAGGTGATGGTTGAAACCGTTATGTTTACGGCGAGCTGTGAATACGTATCGCCGAAAAGCTCCGTATCGCCGATGACTATGACGGAGCGCCACTGATCCATGACCGGAGCAATGAAAAGCGTGCAGTTTTCGCCGTCTATCATAGCGTTCGTTTTTCCGGTTTTCTCGTTCATTATGACGTCAAGGAGCTCTTCACCGTATATTTCTTTAAGGTTTCCGCCGTTGTAGTCCTCGGTTTTGTGCGCGATTATGAAGCCGTCCGTATTTACGACCATACCGTAGCCTTTTCCGGCTATTTCGACCGCCTGCGTCAACTCTTTTATGTGGTTTACGATAACGTCGAGTGCCACGACGTTCGTAAGGCTGTTGTCCGCGCCGGCTATGCTTCTTGCAACGGTGATGACGACGGAGCCCGTCTGCGCGTCCACGTAAGGTGAAACTATAACGACCTTGCCGCGCGCGACAACGGCTATCTTATACCAGTCTCTTTCCGTCGGATCGTATCCCTCGGGCGGCACCCATTCAAGCCCGTCCAGGTATTCGCCGTTTACGTATGCGTACAAACCGGTAAAGTTCTCGTCAAACTGCTGCGCCTGCATGGTAGTCTGATCAACTATGAATTTTCTGATTTCCTCGACCGAGCTTCCGTTTTTCTCCAGCAGATCCACGCTGTCCGCGGTGACGCGCAGGGTAGTAACGGCTACAGAAAGATAGTTTTCAAGTTCGGTGGCGGTCGTTTTTATCGCTTCCTCACCGTCCTCGTAAACGCTGACGACGGAGGCGTTATACAGTATCACGTTGTTATAAACGCCGGCAAAGACCATAAGCACAAGCATGACCACGATAGTGGAGATGAAATTCATTCTGCCGCGCTTTCCCTCGTTCATCTTGCGGCTTTGCGCGAGGATACGCCTGTAACGCACGGTCATAAAGTACACGAGCGCGAGGATGAGAAGAATAAGTATCGCCGAAATCACGAAAAGAAAGATAACGAGCTTGTTTTCGTTTCCTTCGATGCTGCCGGATTCCGCAAGGGAATTCTTTATCCCGTAAGCTATAAAGAAGCCGACGACGCTTATACCGACGATTATGATGGAAACGACAGCCTGCATCAGCACGCGGAGCCGCAGCTCCGACACGTTCTCCGATTCACCGGCGGGCTTTTTCGCTTCATAGAACTTTTTTGCGCCGTACGCGAAGAAGACGCATATTATCGGACATACAAACGAGCAGTACGTATACGGGTTCAAAAAATCGTTTTCCCACGAGAAGCACGACGACGTCCACATTCCGTAGTGGAGAATGAGATATATGAATACGAGAAGGGAAAAGAGGGGGAAGCCGCTGCGTTCCTTCTTTTTTACGGCGTAGTACAAAAGATCCTGCAGACAGAACACCATACATACCGTTGTGACTCCGACCTCCCAGCAGTTGTTGAGAATGCCGCCGTACTGAATGTAAAGGATGAACTGCGGCACGTTCGTAAGAACGGGCAGAAGTATGACGGGGTTGAAATAACGCCGCACCTCTTTTTTGCGCATGAAAAATACCGCGAGCGTAAGCATGAGGAAACCGACGTTCCAGCCGAGATAAGCGGCAAATTCCGATACGTCCGGCGACGAATACATGATAAGCTGGTATACCGTCCAGTAATATTCGCTCAGAAAATTGGCGAGGAAGAAGACGATAAGATACCGGTATCCGCGCTTCGGACCTTCTATGTATTTGAATACGCAATATATAAGCCCGGCTATAGTGCAGAGCAGCGTTACTATATTTTCAAAATTCTCAAGAATCATTTTTTCTCCGTTTCATTCGGGAAATTTCTTTATGCAGAAGAAAATCAGTCAATACGCCATTATAATACCACTTTCAGACAAAAAAGTCAAGTACGGACGGGATAATATTATAAAACAAATAAAAAAGTTTTCCGTGAACGTAAAGAACGTATGAAGCGGCGCCAAAAACCGCAGCGTCCGTTTATTACCTCTTGACAAATCATATATTGTATGATAAAATAAAAGCGCAGGCGGCGTTATTTCGCCGCGTGAAAGAATGCTCCTCTGTAAAAACGAATCGCACCGCGCACGGTAAAGAGGTCAAAATGAAATTTTTAAGGACGGTACGCAATTATCTTTTATATTGCGGAATAGAAAAAGAGGAATACAAAGCCCTGAAAAGGGACGCTTACGTCTCCAACTTTGAGGTGTGGCGCGTCCTTCACTGTCTGATGACCTTTGTTTTTCTCTCATTGTTCATCTCCTCGCTTTTTGTCGATATAATGGCCGTCAACAGAGTGTATTATCTGAGCGGGCTTATCTATTCGATAGGAGGCACGTGCTTCTTCTTCGCACTGAAAAAATATTCGCTTGTCGCCCAGTTCATCATTTATCTTTCGATATCGCTTTTGTTTCTCTTCGGCGCGTTTCTTTCAAGCAACAATCCCAACACACCCGCCGTCACGTTCATAGCGTTCATCATAATAACGCCCATGTTCATGATAGACAAGCCGTATTTTATGGCTATTGAGCTTACCGCGGCATCGACCGTTTTCCTCATCTGGATGCACGCAGTAAAGCCTTTGGAGATATGGAGGATAGACTGCGGGAACATCATACCGTTTACAGTCGTCGGCATATTCATACATATTATCGCCAATTCGATACGTATCAAAGAGTTCGTCCTGCGAAGAAAGATAAACATTCAGAAGGATACGGACGAGCTGACGGGACTGCACAACAAAGCCGCCCTTACAAGGCTTATAAACGAATATCTGGAGGACGGGAATAAAAACAGCGGAATTATGCTTCTGCTTGATTTTGACCGCTTCAAATCCATAAACGACAATTACGGTCACGACGCGGGCGACAGCGTGATAAAGCAGTTCGGCGCTTTCCTTGGCGAACAGTTCGGCGAAGGGGAGATAACCGGGCGTTTCGGCGGAGATGAATTCATCGTTTTCGTCAAGGATACGAACGATCCCGAAACGGCGGAGAAAACGGCGAAGCGTATAGTTGAAGGCGCGGCGGAGCGGGTCATAATACCCGATCCCGACAGAAAAATGAGCGTCAGCATCGGAATCGCGCTGTATCACGGCGAAGAGAAGAATTATTCCGAAATATTCAAAAAAGCCGATCTGGCGTTATACAAGACGAAATCGGACAGAACGGTCAAATACAATTTTTACAGCGATACGATAATGAAGGATCGGAAATAGCGCAAAAAGATGTCGCCGACATCTTTTTTGCATGATTTGCGGTATTCTTATATCTTAATATTACTTGACATGGTAATAAAATTATGATATAATGCAAAAAAATAAAAAACGGGGGTCTTATTATGGACTGCAAAGATAAATATTTTTCCGTCGTCGGTGACTCTATAAGCACGCTTATCGGCTATATCCCCGACGGTTACGCCGTCTATTACGAGGAGAATAACAAAAAGCTCGCCGGCATTGAAAGCTGGACGGATACGTGGTGGGGACAGATCATATCGCGTCTCGGCGGCAGACTGCTGAAAAACAATTCATGGTCCGGCAGTACCGTAAGCTATCACGCGGAATTCACGCCCGGAAGCTTTGCGTATCTTGACGAGAGGATGTCGCTTCTCGGTGACGGCGATATAAAGCCCGACGTTATAATGATATACATGGGAGTAAACGACTGGGCTTCCGGCACGCCGATAGAGGCGGAGGGCGATATGGAGGAGCGTCAGTCCTTCTGCGGCGCCTACCGCATAATGCTTGACCGCATTAAGGAGCATTATCCCGGCGCGGAGGTTTGGTGCATCTCTCCCGCCGTATCGACTCTGCGCGGAGAGCAGGGCTGGGAATTCCCGTATTGTTTAGGCGGCAGACATCTTGACGAATACGTCGCGGGTATAAAAAAGGTCGCGGGTGAAAAAAACTGCTTATTCGTGGACGCAAATAAAAATACGGCGCCGGTCGACGCGCTTGACGGTATCCATCCCGACAAAAAGGGTATGAAAACGCTCGCCGACGGCATCCTTCTTGCAAGGGGTCTATGAAGTATTTAATAAACCTCTGGAAAACTCTCAGTACTCCCATATACGTCGGTAAGCGTCTTAAAAACAACCTCATAGCGCTTACCGCGGTATCGGTATTTACCGCCATACTCGGTTTCGTTCTCATAATCATCGACATAGTCACGGGCAAATGGTCAATGCTGATACCGTCCATCGCCACGTTTTTGGGCGGCGTGAGCTGCGGTATCATCGCCGGCGTGTTCAAAAAGCGGGAGATCGCCATAATGATACCGACGTTATTCTGCGCCGTTGCGTTCACTTATTACGCAATAACCGGCGCGGCTGACGGTACGGCGGTACTCTGGTCGTTTCTTTTGCCTATCGGTCTGTGCTATTTCGTATCGGTAAAATACGGTATACTTTTGTCCGCGTATTATATTGCTTTCTTTTCCGTCATTTTCTTTTCGCCGGTAAAGGATCTTCTGCCCGCGGGCGCATATACCCCCATATTCATGACTCGTTTTCCGATTATGTTTGCAAGTATAGCGATATTCACGGCGATAGCGATGATACAGTATCACAGAACGGCGCTGTTTGAGATAGAGCATACAAACAAACTGAACGAGGAAGTTGAAAAACAGACTAAAATAGCGAGGGACCGCGCGGACAGGCTGGAGGAGCTGAACGAGGAAACGATATTCATGCTCGCGCAGGTGATAGACGCCAAGGATAAATACACAAACGGTCATTCCTTACGCGTGGCAAAATACGCCGTCGCGCTCGCCGAAAAGCTCGGTTACGGCGACGACGAGGTCTCCGCGCTCCGAAGGGAGGCGCTTCTGCACGATATCGGAAAAATAGGCGTTCCCGATCAGGTCCTGAACAAACCGGGAAGGCTCACGCCCGAGGAATTTGACGTCATAAAGTCGCATACGACGATCGGCGGCAATATTCTGTCGGAGGCGAAGGAGCTTCTCAGCGCGTCTGAAACCGCGCGTTATCATCACGAAAGATATGACGGAAAGGGCTATCCGTCCGGGCTTTCCGGTACAGATATACCCGTCAACGCGCGTATAGTCAGCATAGCGGACGCATACGACGCGATGCATTCCGACCGTATTTACCGCAAGGGCCTTCCGCTCGACATAATACGCGGTGAGCTTGTCGCGGGGCGCGGAACGCAGTTCGACCCGGAGTTTCTCGACGCTTTCTTAGAGCTTTTCGACTGCGGAGCGCTCAACGGTATAGAATAAAACGGATGATTTTTACATACTGTCAGACATTTGTACATATTTTTATATTATGATTTCTGCATAAGTTCACGGAGGATATTCTGAATGATGAAAAGAATGATCTGCACCGCGGTATGCGTCGTAATGCTTATCGCGTGCTTTGCCGGATGCGCCGTCAAGCCGCTGACCTTCAGGGAAGCAAACGAGGCGGGCAAGGCGTTTATAAAAGAAAACGGACTTAAAAACATAACCGCGACCGTCGATACCGGCGCCGACGGGAATATATCGAAAACCACGGTTGAGGGAACGTACGATCCAGGGACAAAAAGCGGCGTTTTCTCCGTAAGCGTTGAAAAAAACGATACGGTAAAGACGCAAAAGGACTGCGTCAGGTTATACGGCGGCGATATTTATCTTAAGATCCCGGAGCTTGATCTTTCCGATCTCGGCGGTTTTTTGAGCGCCGTTCCGTTCGGCGGCGGATACCGGACAGATACCGAGCCCGGGGAGAGCGCGCCGTTTGATCCTTTTGAAAACGGTACCGGACAGGACCGGATCGATATGATAAAAGAGTTTTTATCAAAGCTCGGCGTCCCGGACGGTGAGATCGGAATATACGGTACAGATCCCGGAAAAACAGATCCCGGCGAACTGTTTTCGGGCATTATTGATTATGATGATATATCCGGTTTCATATGCGGGATCGATCCCGAAGCCATTGAAAAAATGCTTGAAGACGGCATCCCGAAAGAAAGCTATACGCCCGATATAATTTCAAAAATACATTTTTCAAATCCTTTTTCAAAACTGTCGGGCGAGCTGTCGGGCAAATTCATAAAGCTTAAGCTTCCCGGAAACAAGCTGCCGGCGCTCACGGACATACTTGATTCGGCGGAGCAGACCGCTTATGAAAAGGCGGAGAAGCTGGAGCCCGAGGAAAATTATCCGTACGTTGTGAAATACACAAAGGAAGACGCGCGCGACCTTGTGATCTACGTTCTCGACGCCGTAAAAGCGGGCAAGGACGAGATCATCGCGGAGATAAAAGCCGCGGTCACGGAATGTACGGGTGAGGAAAACCTGAAAAAATTCGAGGAGTATTCCGGCGTCAGCCTCGACGGCGTTTTGTCCGACGCCATGGATAAATTCTTCTCCGAAACAAAAGCGGAGGATATAGCTTCGGGCGAATGCGGTTTTTCCTGCGTTCAGAAGCTTGCTTACGCTGACGGCAGGATATACGACTGCGTGACGGAGTTTTCGCCCGACGGTGAGGACAAAACGGGCGTATCGGGCGCAAAGTTCAGACTTACCGTGACCGCCGCGGAGCCGGACGACGGCTTTGCGGAAAAGTGCGGAGTCGAAGACGGCAAGGTATTCGATCCGGCGGAATTTTCGGAAAAAATCCGCTCTGAAATATCGGACCGTATGAAATAAACGTATTACGACACGGACTGCCGCATCTGCGGCAGTTCTTGTATTTCAGCGCCTTTTTTGCGCTTTTTATCACTCTTCTACAAGAATTTTTTACAAAAAATACGTATGTTTTGCACTTTGACATAAATAAATTTTGCAAAAACACTTGCAATTTTTTATTTTTTAGTATATAATATAGCACCACTATAAATTATAAGGACAAAATCCGAATGAAATCGTTAAAGAAAAAAGTTGCATCCGCGGTCTATAAAGGGCTTTTGAGCATAAAACCCGACGTCACGCTGACGGAAGCGGAAATAATATCATATCTGGCGTATCCGCCCGATCAAACGATGGGCGATCTTGCGCTGCCGTGCTTCAAGTTTTCAAAGGAGCTCCGCATGGCGCCTCCCGCCATAGCGTCAAAGCTTGTCGAGGGGTTTGAATGCGAGGGTATAGCACGGGCGGAGGCGGCGGGCGGCTATCTCAATCTGAAAATCGACCGCGGCGCCTTTTGCAGAAGCATATACGACAGTATAGCGGATAAGGACAAGCCTTACGGCGCCTCCGGTGAGGGCGCGGGAAAAACGGTCGTACTCGACTATTCCTCGCCAAACGTCGCAAAGCCGTTTCATATAGGTCATCTCGGTACCACGGTCATAGGTCATTCGCTCAAAAAGATGTTTGAATTTGCGGGATACAAATGTATCGGCGTGAATCATCTGGGCGACTGGGGAACGCAGTTCGGCAAGCTGACCGTCGCTTACCGCAAATGGGGCAGCAGGGAAGCGGTCGAACAAAAGGGCATCGACGAGCTTGTGGCGTTATACGTGAAATTCCACGAGGAAGCGGAAAAAGAGCCGGCGTTGAACGACGAAGCCCGCGCCGCGTTCACCGCGCTTGAGCACGGCGACCCGGAAATCACGGAGCTCTGGCGCTGGTTCATAGAGATAAGCATAGCGGAATACAAAAAAACGTACAAGCAGCTTGATATAGAATTCGATTACTACACGGGCGAGAGCTTCTACACGGATAAAATGCCCGCGGTAGTTGAAGAGCTTAAGGAGAAAAATCTTCTCACGCTTGACGACGGCGCGTCTATCGTCGATCTTGAAGCGTACGGAATGCCTCCGTGCCTTATATTAAAGCGCGACGGCTCGACTTTGTATCCCACGCGCGACATAGCGGCGGCGATCTACCGCAAAAACACGTTTGATTTTGACAAGTGCATATACGTTACGTCGGCAGGGCAGTGCCTACACTTCGCTCAATGGTTCAAGGTGCTCGAGCTTATGGGCAGGGAATGGTATAAGGACCTTGTCCACGTACCTTACGGGACCGTGTCGCTGAACGGCGAAAAGCTTGCGACGCGCACGGGCAACGTGGTGCTTTTAAAGGATCTGTTTGCCGAGGCGATAGACAAAGCCGCGGCGATTATGGCGGAGAAAAACCCCGAGCTTGCGGGCAGGGAAGACGTTGCGGAATCGGTCGGCGTCGGAGCGGTGGTCTTCTACTACCTCTCCTCCAACCGTATGCGCGATATAAACTTCGTGCTCGAGGACGCGCTGAACTTTGACGGAAACACGGGACCGTACGCGCAGTACACGTACGCGAGAACGTGTCAGATACTTCATAAATGCAGCGATTTCAGGGCGGAGGAATTCACGCCGAACGACGACGAATTCGCGCTCTGCAAAACCCTGTCGCTGTTCCCCGAAACGTTCGATCAGGCGCTTTACGAATACGAGCCTTCGATAATCACGCGCTACGTACTTCAGCTTTGCGCGGATTACAACAGATTTTATCATAACTGTCCCGTTCTGACGGCGGAAACGGAACAGCTCAAAGCACAGCGTCTCGCTTTGACGCAAAGCACGAACAAGGTGCTTGCAAGGGCGCTTGAGCTTATATGCGTCCGCCACCCCGAAAAAATATGATGATAAGGAGAATTCAAGATGTCCGGACACAGCAAATGGAAAAACATAATGCATAAAAAGGAAAAGACGGATGCCGCAAGAGCTAAAGTCTTTACGAAAATAGGCAAGGAAATGGCGATAGCCGTAAGAGAGGGCGGACCCGATCCCGTATCGAACAGCAAGCTCCGTGACCTTATAGCAAAGGCTAAAGCCAACAACGTTCCGAACGACAATATAGACAGGATCATAAAGAAAGCCTCCGGCGCCGACAGCGTGGCGTACGAGAAGGTGACATACGAGGGCTACGGCATAGGCGGAGTCGCCGTTATCGTCGAAGCGATGACGGATAACAGAAACCGCACTGGCGGCGACGTAAGACATTATTTTGACAAGTTCGGCGGAAATCTCGGACAGACGGGCTGCGTCTCGTATCTGTTTTCCGATAAAGGTACGATAATAATCGAAAACGACGGCAAGACAGACGAGGACGCCGTTATGGAAGCGGCGCTCGAAGCCGGAGCCGAGGATTTTGACGTAACGGACGAGGCTTTTGAAATAACGACCGCGCCCGACGATCTCACCGCCGTCACGGAGGCGCTCACCGCCAAGGGTTATTCGATCATATCCTCCGAACAGGAGAAGATCCCGTCGATGTACGTAACGCTCACCGACGAGGAGCAGATAAGAAAAATGGGCTTGCTTCTTGAGAAGCTTGATGAAAACGACGACGTCACGGACGTTTGGCACAACTGGGAGAACGAAGAATAATAACAGAAACGGGAAAGGAATACATTAGATATGGATCTTATATGGATCGCGCCTGTCGGCGCCCTTATCGCGCTTCTGTTTGCGGGTTACAACGCGTATAAAGTCAAACGCGCCGATGAGGGAAACGACAGGGTAAGACAGTTATCCGGTATCATAAGACAGGGAGCAAACGCGTACCTCAAGCGCCAGTATAAGACCGTCTGCATATTCTTTGCGGTGGTTTTCGCGGTTTTACTGATACTTTCTCTTATAAAACCGAACGGAAGAGCAGAAGGACTTATAAACAGCTTCACACCGTTTGCATTCCTTACGGGCGGCATATTCTCCGGATTATCGGGATTTCTCGGTATGAAGATAGCGACGTCCGCCAACGGCAGGACCGCCACCGCGGCGGAAGCGAGCCTCAACAAAGGGCTCCGCGTTGCGTTCTCGGCGGGTTCCGTAATGGGCTTTGTCGTCGTCGGTCTCGGCCTTTTCGATATTTCGCTCTGGTTCATACTTTTAAAATACGCTTTCAGACTTGACCCCGCGCAGTTATCGTCCGCTATGATAACGTTCGGCATAGGCGCATCTACGATGGCGCTGTTCGCCCGCGTAGGCGGCGGTATATTCACAAAAGCGGCTGACGTAGGCGCAGACCTTGTCGGCAAGGTCGAGGTGGGAATACCAGAGGACGACCCGAGAAACCCCGCGACGATAGCCGATAACGTAGGCGACAACGTGGGCGACGTCGCGGGTATGGGCGCCGATCTGTACGAATCGTACGTCGGCTCCATTATTTCAGCAATGGCGCTCGCTTTCGGAGCGTTCGGCGCGCCCGGTAATTCCGACAGCGGCTCGCTTTTCGGAAAGATGATGATACCGCTTGTTTTAGCGGTAATCGGCGTCGTCTGCTCCGTCATAGGTACTTTCTTCGTTCGCTGCGGGACAAGCACGGATCAGAAAAAACTGCTCGGCTCTCTGCGCCGCGGTACGTATATAGCCGCCGCGCTGTTTGCCGCGTGCGCTTTCCCCGCCGTGTATTTCATTCTCGGCAAGGAAAACCTGGGTATCTACGGCGCCGTCGTTTCGGGACTTGCCGCCGGCGTGCTTATAGGTTACTTCACCGAATATTTCACCTCCGATACGTACAAGCCCACAAAGAAGCTGGCTTCCTCATCAGAGACCGGCTCGGCTACGATAATAATAAGCGGTCTTTCGCTCGGTATGAAGAGCGTAATAGCTCCCGTTGTAATAATCGCCGTATCCATAATCGCCTCGTTTGCTATGTCCGGCGGCGGCTTCACGCCCGAAGGGATGAACAAAGGTCTGTTCGGTATAGCCATATCGGCGGTCGGTATGCTTTCAACTCTCGGCATAACGCTTGCGACCGACGCGTACGGTCCCGTCGCTGACAACGCGGGCGGCATAGCCCAGATGGCGGGAATGGACGAAACCGTACGTGAAAGAACGGACGCGCTCGATTCGCTCGGCAATACCACCGCGGCGACGGGCAAGGGCTTTGCGATAGGCTCGGCGGCGCTCACGTCGTTATCGCTCATCGTGGCTTTCACGCAGAGAATAAATATGTTCGGTGATTTCACGTTCAAAATCGAGATCACCAACCCGATCACGCTCGTCGGTATAATTCTCGGCGCCATGCTCCCGTTCGTATTCGCGGCTATGACGATAGATTCCGTCGGCGTAGCGGCAAGGAGCATAATCGGCGAGGTACACAGACAGTTTTCCGAGCTTACCGGAATACTTGAGGGCAAGACTCAGCCGGATTACGCGAAATGCGTTGATATTTGCACGAAACGCTCGCTCAGACAGATGATACTCCCGTCCGTCTTCGCGGTCGTGGCGCCTATTCTCATAGGTCTGATCCTCGGTCCGGACGGAATAACCGGTATGCTCTGCGGAGCGACGATAACCGGCTTTATGCTCGCCGTATTCATGTCCAATTCCGGCGGCGCGTGGGATAACGCAAAGAAGTATATAGAACGCGGAAATCACGGCGGCAAGGGAAGTCCGGCTCACAAAGCGGGCGTCGTGGGCGACACCGTGGGCGATCCGCTGAAGGATACGAGCGGTCCCGCGATCAACATACTTATAAAACTGTTGTCGATAGTTTCCATAGTTTTCGCCTACATCATAATGAACTATCACATAATACATTTCTGATATGATAAAAACGGATAAGATAAACACGGAAAAAAGAAATCCGAACACCACGCATATAGACAAGCTCCAAACGCTCGATATGGTTACTCTGATGCATAAAGAGAGCCGCCGAGCGTACGACGCGATAGACGATATACTGCCCGAGGTCGCGAAAGCGGTAGACAAAATAGCGGAAGGCTTTGAGAACGGCGGTCATCTCTACTACATCGGAGCGGGCACGAGCGGCAGACTCGGAGTGCTTGACGCAAGCGAATGCCCGCCGACGTTCGGCGTTGACGATACGCTTGTTGTCGGCATAATAGCCGGCGGAGACAAGGCGCTCCGCAAAAGCTCCGAGGGCGCTGAGGACAGTTACGATACGGGTTATGACGAGATAAAGAAAAGAGGTCTGTCAAAGCACGACGTGCTTGTCGGCATAGCCGCAAGCGGCAGAACTCCGTACGTTTTAGGCGCGATGGCCGCCGCAAAGGAGGCGGGCGCGACCGTCTGCTCCGTATCCTCAACTCCGGGCTCGCCGATAGATCAGGCGGCGGATATAAAAATGTCGGCTGATACGGGTCCCGAGGTGATAACAGGCTCCACAAGGCTCAAAAGCGGCACGGCGCAGAAGCTTATTCTTAATATGCTCTCCACCTGTGCGATGATCAAAACGGGCAGAGTCTATGAAAATCTCATGATATGCGTAAGACCCACAAACGATAAACTTAAGGCAAGGTGTGCGAATATAACGGCGGAAATACTTGATATAGAACCCGAAAAAGCATATGATCTGCTTTCGGAGTGTGATTTTGATATAAAGGAAGTTATAAAAAAGTACAAACAATAAAAACGTCTTTATTCCGACGGAAAGGTGGTGATATATATGAAGAACAAAGTCGAAAACGAAATGTTTGACGAGTTTGATTTTATGTATCGCCATAAATCCATAGTAAAAGAAAAGGAAGAGGAAAGAATAAAGGCGGAGGAAGAGGAAAAGAAAGCCGCCCTGGTGCTTCAAAGACAAGCTAAAGAGGCGGCTTTGCTGTCGCTTGAGGAAAAAGAACCGAAACCGAAGCGCGAAAAGAAAGAAAAAAAGAAAAAAGTAAAGAAAAAGAATATAAAGAAAAAAGCGGAAAAGCCCGCTGACGCTGCAGAAAAACAAGCCGCGGCGGTCGAAAAAAAGGAGAAAAAAGTACACCCGAAATACGGTAAGCCGTATAAAAACGACAGACCGTCTGACAGAAAAAGGATAGAGGCGAAAAGACCCGAGGCGCCGAAGAAAAAGAATAAAAAGAAAAAAGACAAAAAAGAGAAGCCGAAGAGGGAAAGACTGTTTTCAGCCGAGCGCTCGGCAAATCTGAAAGCGGGCGCGACGCGGTTTATGGTCTATATGCTGATAGCGTTCGCCGCCGCCGCGACGGTTTTCGCCGCCAGTCTGGGCGTCATTGCTTTCGCAGTCAGCTTCAGACGCGGCGCGGATCATAAAAACATATCGTATCAGGTCGGTCTCGTATCAGACACCGTGCGCGTGCCGTATAACGACCTTATCAGAAACGGCGTTTTGTACGTCTGCGGAAACGATATCGTCAATCTCTGCGGCTTCACCGTAACGGGAACGGGAGACGAGATAAAATATATCTCCCCGGATGACGGAAACGATACGGTCCTGTTTTACAAAAGCTCAAACAGAGCGATAGTGAACAATAACGAAATACGCCTTCAGTCGGAAACGTACGAAAAGGACGGAAAGCTGTATATTCCCGTAAGCTTTTTCACGTCGTATTCGACCGGGCTCGTATTTGAATACACGCCTGAGACGGAGGACAGCCGCGCGTCGTTGAAGGTATATAAGAACATATTGAACGAATACGATCACAAGATAACCGGCACGGTAGCGGTCTACGAGCCCGTTACGTTCCGCCTGAAAGAGTTCACGACGCTTGACAGACTTGATGAAAGCGCGCTCGCGGACGAAATAGAGGACGCGACGTACAAAATAGACGTAACGCCTTATTACGACGCGATAAATCCCGAAAACATTTACGGCTATATAAGCGTAATAAACGCGGACCACAGAGCCACCGCGACTATGAGATACGACGATCTGACGCCCGTTGTGATACAGGCGGAGAGCGTGGAGGAGCCGATACTTCTTCGCGGTATCGCCGCACGCGCGCTTGAAGCGATGTTTGCCGAGGTGCGCGGCGTTGAGGGCTTTGAGCGTTTCAACGTTTACAGCGGTTATCACACGTTTGAAAACTCGGAGGAGAAAAACGCGTCTCTTGACGAAAGCCTGCTCGGTTTGTCCGTCGACGCGTATTTCAACCCGAAGGATGCGACGTACGCGAATACGAATACGTATAAATGGTTTGCAAACAACGCGTACAAATACGGCTTTATTATCCGTTATCCCCGCGACAAGACGGACGAGACGGGCGTGGGCTTCCGTCCGTGGACGCTCCGTTACGTCGGCAGATACGCCGCAACGAAAATGCGCGAGGAAAACCTCTGCCTTGAGGAGTTCATAGCTAAATACAATCTTGAGCGCGTGCTTGAAATAAAGCAGAGCGATCGGTAAACCGGAGGAAGAAAATGTCACGCCTTATTAAACCGCTGTCCCTTTTACTTTCCTTTTTAACTCTCATATCCGTAATTTCCGCGTGCGGCAAAACAACCGAACAGACGGAAACGGAGACGGAAACCGAAACCGTGACCGAAACGGAAACGGAGACCGGAGAGGAGACGGAGGCGGAGGAGATTAAAATGCTGCTTATAGATAATTCAAAAGCGGATTTCAGTATCGTTTTGAATGACGAGGGCTTTTGCACCGGAAAGGCCAACAAATTTGCCGACGCTTTATGCAGCAGATACGGCTGTCAGATCCCCGATACGGGAAAATACCGGATATCGTTTTCAAAGGACGAGAGTCAGAACGGCTGGCGCATAACGACGGACAGTGAAGGCGTACATTTTTCCGCGTCGAGCGGTAATTACATAAACTGCGCGGCGGAGGAGTTTTTGCGCCGCTTCACGTACGGAGAAGAAACGACGCTTTCCGTCCCGTACGGTTTGTCTGTCAGCTACGATTACGAAAAAGACAAAATAAACAACACAAGCCTTTTATCTTATATCCCGTCGGACAGGGTAAAGCTTCTCGATACGACGGGCGACGGCAAAATTATGTCACCCGAATGGATAGAAAGCCTTGTGATAGTGGAGCTTCGCCTCCTTACGGCGTCGATGGGCGGAATGCTGAAGGATTCTTACGATCTGCTTGATTTTTACGCGGAGGCGGGCGTAAACTGTATTTGGCTGACGCCGATATACGAGTACGGTCCGGGCGGCAACGGCTACGGCAACACCGGCGCTCATAAGATCGGAGAAAATCTCACCGGAACAAAGGATCAGACAGAGGGCTGGGAAGAGATGCGCAAATTCGTTGAATACGCGCACGGTAAAGGGATCTATATCTTATTCGACGTCATAACGTGGGGCGTGATGAAGAACTCGGAGCTGACAAAGTCACATCCCGACTGGTTTTCAGGCGAGGCGTGGGGCAATGCCGCGTTCAACTGGAAAAACGATGAGCTGAAGGAATGGTTCATCTCCACCTGCACGGAAAACATAGAAAAAACGGGTGCGGACGGTTTCCGCTGTGACTGCGAGCCGAATTACACGGGCTACGACGTGTTTGAAGAGATAAGGGCGCGCCTTGCGGCAAAAGGCAAATATATAATAGTGATATCCGAGGACGGCTCAAACAGAAAGAGGACTTACGATTTTGAGCAGGACGGCGTGCTGTGGTACGCGAAACGCGACAGAGGCGGCGTTTACGTCGATCCTCTCGTATGGTACGTTGACGGCGGTCTCGACATAGTTGACAGCGTCAAAAAAGGAACGGGACTCGGCAGCGCCGGACTGCAGAACACAAAAAAGCAGACCGGCAGGGCGAAATATTATACCAACTGCATCACAAATCACGATTATCAGAGGCGCACCGTCTGCGGAAACAGACTCAAGATCGGCTACGCCGCGATAACCGCGCCGTTCATACCGCTCTGGTATATGGGCGACGAGTTCAACTGCAGCTGGAGGCCCGCGGTTCAGTACGATATCACGGTCGACTACGCGGACGCCGACAAGGAGGAAAACCGCATATTCTTGGAGGACGTGAAGCGCATGATCGCCGTGCGCCGCACGTACAAGGAGATATTCGAATACTGGGCGGACGATCACAGAAATTCAAATATCTGCGAGGTCAAACTGAAAGAAAGCAAGGGTCTGACCGCCTACGCGAGATACGCGGGCAATAAAGCGGTCCTGATTATGCCGAACAACGATGAAAGAAAATCGCCGTACGTAACCGCCGCGGTCCCGCTCGACGACTGCGGCATAAGCGGATATGAAAAATACCGCGTGACCGATCTGTGGAGCGGGGAGACGCTTTACGAAACGGACGCGGAGCATATAGAGACCGTCACGGCGTACGTGCCGTATCAGAGCTTTTCGATGATACTGATCGAGGGGATAGAGTAAAGCCTCCATCTCAGAGGGAGGTGGCTCGCGCAAGCGAGGCGGAAGGAGTAATGCGCGAAGCGCAATTCATGAGCCTTAGGATACCCGTAAGGCTCAATTCACGTTCTTTAGAACAATTCATGCCGTAAGGCAATTCACGCGTCCCAACGGGACGCAATTCATTAAAAAAACAGAATAATGAATTGACCTGCGGTCATGAAATGCACCTTATGGTGCGTGAATTGACCTGCGGTCATGAATTGAAGGCTTTGCCTTCATTAAAAAATCGCGGTGCTCCGAAATCGGAACACCGCGATCGTTTTTTATCAGTTTCCGTCGGGTGAGAAGCTGTAGTCTGTTTTTTCGGTGTTGTCGCCGACTACGCGCCTGACCTCGATGTTGCGGTATCTCTCCATGCCGGTTCCGGCGGGGATGAGCTTACCGATTATGACGTTCTCCTTCAAGCCTTCGAGTTTGTCTATCTTGCCTCTGATGGCGGCGTCCGTCAGGACCTTCGTGGTCTCCTGGAACGACGCGGCGGAGAGGAACGACTCTGTGAGCAGCGCGGCTTTCGTTATACCGAGCAGTACGGGAGAGCTTGTCGCAAGTCTGAGCGTCTTGTCGCCCGCGTCTATCTTCGCCTGCACCTTGTCGTTTTCTTCCTCAAACTCGGACAGATCTATCTGAGTGCCGGAAAGCAGGTTTGTATCGCCCGCGTCCTCTACCTTGACTCTTCTCGTCATCTGACGCGTTATGACCTCTATATGCTTGTCGTTAATTTCAACGGACTGGTCGCGGTAGACCTTCTGGACCTCTGTTATGATGTAATCGTAAACAGCGGTAAGGTCCTTTGTGGCGAGTATGTCGGCGGGAGCCATATTACCCTCGGATAACGGGTCGCCCTTGAGGACGTAATCGCCTTCCTTGACCTTGAGCGCCATTATGTTCGGCACCGCAAGTGTCGACGTCTCTCCGCCCTCGTCCGTGATGGTCACGTTCTTGCTGCGCTTTGTCTCCTGTATCGTGACGCTGCCGCTTCTGTCTGCGAGCACCGCCGTTTTCTTCGGTTTGCGTGCTTCAAACAGCTCCTCAACTCTCGGAAGACCCTGCGTTATATCGGAGCCTGCGATACCGCCCGTATGGAACGTTCTCATCGTAAGCTGCGTACCCGGCTCGCCTATGGACTGCGCGGCGATAATACCGACAGCCTCGCCTATCGTGACGGGCTTGGACGTTGCAAGGTTCATACCGTAGCAGTGAGCGCACACGCCGTTTCTCGCGTGACACTTGAGCGTCGTCCTTACGGTCAGTCTGTCTATTCCCGCTTTGATTATCTTGTCGCAGATCTTATCCGTCATCATTTCGTTTGCGCCGATGATGACCTCGCCCGTTTCGGGATTCGTAACGGGATCTATGGTAAATCTGCCGAGGATCCTTTCCTTGAAGGACTCTATGACTTCGTTTCCGTTCTTTATCTCGTAAACGTCGATACCTTCCTTCGAGCCGCAGTCCGTCTCGGTTATGATGACCTCCTGCGATACGTCGACAAGACGTCTGGTAAGGTAACCGGAGTCAGCAGTACGCAGAGCCGTGTCGGCAAGGGATTTACGGCTTCCTCTTGCGCCTATGAAGTAATCAAGAACTTTTATACCTTCACGGAAGTTCGATTTTATCGGTATTTCCATCGTCTTGCCGTTTGTTGCAAACATAAGTCCGCGCATACCGGCAAGCTGCTGCATCTGCTTCATGGAGCCGCGGGCGCCGGAATCCGACATCATCTTTATCGGGTTGTACGGGTCAAATTCCGCCTGCAGGGCGTCCGTGATGTTCTTAGTCGCTCCCTTCCACGTTTCAACGACCTTCTTGTATCTCTCCTCCTCGGAGATCATACCTTCATTGAAGTACTCAGTAAGCTGAGCGACCTTTTCTTCCGCGTCAGCGAGCAGAGCCTTTTTCTGTTTCGGTATCGTCATATCGGGAACGGCTATCGAAAGCGAGCTTCTCGTGGAATACTTGAAGCCCATCGCCTTGATGGCGTCGAGCACGGTCGCCGTCTCGCTGCTGCCGTGCAGCTTTATGCATTTATCGACTATCTGTGAAAGTATCTTCTTCGTAACTACGATTGTGATCTCAAGCGTGAGCTTGTTCTCGGGCTTTGTACGGTCGACCCAGCCGAGATCCTGCGGGATCGGCTTGTTGAATATGAGTCTGCCGAGCGTGCAGTCTATCAAACCGGTGTAGCTTACACCTTCAACTACGCGCGTTACTCTTACCTTGATCGGAGAGTGCAGACTTATGACCTTGTTTTCATAAGCCATCATCGCCTCGTCCTCGGATAAGAACATCTTGTTTCTGCCCATAAGAGATTCTTCGTAGAATTTTATGGTGTATGCGCCGTATTTTTCGTCGTGCTCCGGTATCACGCCGCCGTGAGCCTCTTTATAAGCAACGTATTCGTCAAGTTCCTCGTTTGACGCGGAGAGCGTGAGGTAATACGAACCCAAGACCATGTCCTGCGACGGTACCGCAACGGCTTTGCCGTCTGCGGGCTTCAGCAGGTTGGATGCGGAAAGCATAAGGAATCTCGCCTCAGCCTGCGCCTCCGCGGAAAGCGGTACGTGAACAGGCATCTGGTCGCCGTCGAAGTCGGCGTTGAACGCCGAGCATACGAGCGGATGAAGCTTTATCGCACGGCCGTCAACGAGAACGGGCTCGAACGCCTGAATGGACAGACGGTGAAGCGTAGGCGCGCGGTTGAGCAGAACGGGATGCTCTTTTATAACGTTTTCAAGGCAGTCCCATACGTAGCTGTCAACGCGGTCGACCTTCTTCTTCGCGTCTTTGATATTCGTCGCCTTTTGTGTTTCAACAAGGCGCTTCATGACGAACGGCTTGAACAGCTCAAGAGCCATTTCCTTAGGCAGACCGCACTGGTAAATTCTCAGCTCCGGTCCGACGACTATAACGGAACGTCCGGAATAGTCGACACGCTTGCCGAGCAGGTTCTGACGGAAACGACCCTGCTTACCTCTGAGCATCTCCGAAAGGGATTTCAGCGGTCTGTTGCTCGGACCCGTTACGGGTTTGCCGCGGCGGCCGTTGTCTATCAGAGCGTCGACGGCTTCCTGAAGCATTCTCTTTTCGTTTCTGATGATTATCTCGGGAGCGTCAAGCTCAATCAGCTTTCTCAATCTGTTGTTTCTGTTTATAACGCGTCTGTAAAGGTCGTTCAGGTCGGAGGTGGCAAATCTGCCGCCGTCGAGCTGGAGCAGAGGACGCAGATCCGGAGGAATGACGGGAACGACGTCGAGTATCATCCACTCGGGCTTGTTGCCCGATTTGCGGAACGCTTCCGCAACGTCAAGACGCTTGATGAGCTTGACTTTCTTCTGTCCGCTCGCATCTTTCAGCTGCTCCTTAAGCTCCTCGCAGAGCTTGTCGGGGTCTATACCCTGAAGCAACTCCTTTATAGCCTCGGCGCCCATGCCTACTCTGAAATCGTCGTCGTATTTTTCAAGATTGTGACGGTATTCCGCCTCTGTCAAAGGCTGCATCAGATGAAGCGTCTGACCGGCGAATTCACCGACCTCAAGCACTATATACTGTCCGAAATACAGGACCTTGTCAAGCGTTCTCTGCGAAATATCGAGAAGCGTAGCCATTCTTGACGGTATCGCTCTGAAATACCAGATGTGAGATACGGGAGTCGCAAGCTCTATGTGACCCATCCTCTCGCGTCTGACCTTCTTCTGCGTTACCTCAACGTGACATTTCTCGCATATCTTGCCCTTGTAGCGCACGCGCTTGTATTTTCCGCACAGACATTCCCAGTCCTTTGTCGGACCGAAGATCTTTTCGCAGAAAAGACCGTCGCGCTCCGCCTTTAAGGTACGGTAGTTTATCGTTTCGGGCTTGAGTACCTCGCCGTATGACCATGAGCGTATCATTTCGGGAGACGCAAGACCTATCTTTATGGAATCAAATATATTTTTATCTAACATTTTCTTACCCCACTCCGTTTATTCGTCGTCATATTCGGAATCTTCGTAGAAATCGTCGTCATCGTCGGAGACTTCTTTCACGTAGCCTTCATCCGTAAAGGTATCCTCGTCGGATACGGTGTAGGAATCGGCGGCTTCCGAGTCGTTGAATACGTTCGGACCGAGATCCTCGGACTGCGTGTATCCGCTGCCCTCGGAGACGTTGTCGTCCGTAAGCGTTGAAAGCTCTATTTCATCGCCGTTTCTGTCAAGCACTTTTATATCGAGCGCCAGAGCCTGAAGCTCTTTTACAAGGACCTTGAACGATTCCGGAACGCCCGGAGTCGGTATGTTCTTGCCCTTGACTATCGCTTCGTAAGTGTCTACACGGCCCTTAACGTCGTCGCTCTTCACGGTCAGTATCTCCTGCAGCGTGTAGGCCGCGCCGTAAGCCTCGAGAGCCCAGACCTCCATCTCGCCGAAACGCTGACCGCCGAACTGCGCTTTACCGCCGAGAGGCTGCTGCGTAACGAGAGAATACGGACCCGTTGATCTCGCGTGTATCTTATCGTCAACGAGGTGATGAAGTTTAAGATAATACATGACGCCGACAGTCACGGGATTGTCGAACGGCTCGCCCGTCCTGCCGTCGTAAAGCGTGGTCTTACCGGTGAGCGATATGCCCGCCATCTTCTGCATCTCGGCTATATCCGCTTCCGTCGCACCGTCGAAGACGGGCGTCATGACTTTTATACCGAGCTTTCTCGCGGCGTAGCCCAGATGTACCTCAAGGACCTGTCCGATGTTCATACGCGACGGAACGCCCAAGGGGTTCAGAACTATATCGAGCGGCGTGCCGTCCGCAAGGAAAGGCATATCCTCGGGCGGAAGTATGCGGGAAACGACGCCTTTGTTTCCGTGACGTCCCGCCATCTTGTCGCCGACGGATATCTTACGCTTCTGAGCTATATAAACTCTTACGACCTTTGTCACGCCGGGCTGCAGATCGGCGTCGCCGTTCTCGCGCGAGAACACGCGGACGTCAACGACTATACCGGATTCACCGTGCGGCAGACGCAGGGAGGTATCTCTGACCTCGCGCGCCTTCTCGCCGAAGATAGCCCTTAACAGTCTCTCTTCGGGAGTGAGCTCGGTCTCGCCCTTGGGCGTTACCTTGCCGACGAGTATATCGCCCGCGCGGACTTCGGTACCCTTGCGGACAATGCCGTCCGCGTCGAGGTCCTTTATCGCGTCCTCGGACACGTTCGGTATCTCTCTCGTTATATCCTCAACGCCGAGCTTCGTTTCTCTCGCCTCGTGCGAGTATTCCTCAATATGGAGCGAGGTGTAAACGTCGTCGCGTACGAGTCTTTCGTTGAGCAGAACGGCGTCCTCGTAGTTGTAGCCTTCCCACGTCATAAAGCCGATCAGAGCGTTCTTACCGAGCGCTATCTCGCCGTTCGAGGTGGCCGGACCGTCCGCTATGACGTCGCCCTTTTCTATCCTGTCGCCGACGTTCACTATCGGTCTCTGGTTTACGCAGGTGCCCTGGTTGCTGCGTTTGAATTTGATAAGCGTATAGACTTCCTTGCGTCCGTCGTCCGTTATAACGGTTATATCGTCCGCCGTAACTCTTTCAACGGTACCGGACGATTTTGCGACGATACATACGCCGGAGTCGACGGCCGCCTTGTATTCCATACCCGTACCGACTATGGGAGCGTCGGTCGTGAGCAGCGGTACCGCCTGCTTCTGCATGTTGGAGCCCATCAGAGCGCGGGAGTTGTCGTCGTTTTCAAGGAACGGGATCATGGACGTTGCGACGGACATGACCATCTTCGGCGAAACGTCGACAAAATCGACCTCATCGCGGTCCGCCTCGCGTACCTCGTTCTTGTCACGGACTATAACTCTCTTGTGTAAGAATCTGTGATTCTCGTCAAGCGGTTCGTTCGACTGAGCGACTATATAGTTGTCCTCAACGTCCGCGGTCATATACAAAACGTCATTCGTGACTACGCCCGTTTCCTTATCCACGCGGCGGAGAGGAGTTTCTATAAATCCGTATTTGTTGATCCTCGCGTATGATGCGAGATAAGAGATAAGACCTATGTTAGGACCTTCGGGCGTCTCTATCGGGCACATTCTTCCGTAATGTGTGTAGTGGACGTCACGTACCTCAAACGAGGCGCGGTCACGCGACAGACCGCCGGGACCGAGCGCGGACAGACGGCGTTTGTGCGTCAGCTCCGCCAGAGGGTTGGACTGGTCCATGAACTGTGACAGAGGAGAGGAGCCGAAGAATTCGCGTATCGCCGTAACTATCGGACGCGTATTCATAAGATCCTTCGGAGAGATCTTCTCGGAATCCTGACCGTTTACGCTCATACGCTCCTTTATGATCTTGTCCATACGGGCGAAGCCTATACGGAACTGGTTCTGTAAAAGCTCGCCGACGCAGCGCAGACGGCGGTTGCCGAGGTGGTCTATGTCATCCATCGTGCCTATGCCGTGTCTTAAGCAGAGCATATAGTTGATGGAGGCGAAAATATCTTCTTTTGTTATGTGCTTCGGCACGAGCTCAGCGGCGCGGAGTCTTGCTTCCTCGATTATTCTCTCACGGTCGCCGCCGCATTTTTCCATTATCTCAAGCAGAACGGAAAGACTTACCTTCTCCGTGATGCCCGCCTCGGACAGATCGAAACCGAGCGCGGCTTCCGCGCGGATAGTGCCGTTTGAGAGCACCTTCATTTCTTCGCCGTTCTCAACTTCAACGTACGCCTCGTTCACGCCGGAGAAATCGATATTGTCCGCGATCTCCTTGGTGACGACCGTTCCGGCTTCATACATGAATTCGCCCGTGACAGGGTTTGCCATGCTGCGGGTGAGTTTTCTGCCGAGTAAACGCGCGCCTATCGCCAGCTTTTTGTTGTACTTGTATCTGCCGACGTTTGCAAGGTCGTATCTCTTCGGGTCGAAGAACATATTGTTTATCAGGATGAGCGCGCTTTCCTGTGTGGGCGGCTCGCCCGGACGGAGTCTCTTGTATATCTCCTTGAGAGCCTCTTCCGTGATAGACGTGTTGTTCGTCTGCGCCTCGTCTACCAGGATATCCTTTGTGAGAGTGTTTCTCATCATCTCGTCGTTGCCGAAGAAGTTGAGGATATCCGCGTCGGATTCTATGCCCAGCGCACGGATAAGTATGGATATGAGTATTTTGCGGTTTTTGTCTATTCTGACGTAAAATACGTCGTTTGTATCGGATTCGTATTCAAGCCACGCACCGCGGTACGGAATTACGGTAGATGAATATACGGTCTTGCCGGATTTGTCAAGGTCGCTGTGGTAATAAACGCCCGGAGACCTGACTATCTGCGAGACGACGACGCGCTCGGCGCCGTTTATGACGAAAGTGCCGTTGTCCGTCATGAGCGGGAATTCCGCCATGAATACGGGCTCCTCCTGCCTTTCGCCCGTCGTCTTGTTCGTCAGACGGACGGTGACGCGCATCGGAGCGGAGTAGGTAACGGCGCGTTCCTTACATTCCTCCACGGGATATTTGGGATGGTCGTCAAGCTTGTAATCGATAAACTCGATGACGAGATTGTTTGAGTAGTCCGTTATCGGAGATACGTCACGAAGTACCTCTTGCAGACCCTCGTTCAGAAACCAGTCGTATGAAGATTTCTGAATTTCAAGCAGGTTGGGGAGAGGGAGAACTTCCTCGATCTTGGAAAAACTCACTCTCTCTGTCTTGCCGAGCTTTGTGGTTTTGAACATACTTTTCTCTCCATTTATAAAAAACTTACAAAAGATATACGCGGGTGTTTTTCTTGAAAAAAGGCAAACTCCCCATAATAGTACAGTCTAAAAGAATATCACATCCCGATAGTATTTTCAACACTATAATATTTATTTTTTTAAGATAAAATGTAAAGTCGGAATATTAAAAATAAGTAAAATATTATAATAAATTTTGTAAATTATGAAAAATAATCAGCGATTTAATGGTAATTTTGCATAAAATAAAAGGCCGCTGTCGGCGAAGGAATGGAAATATTATACAATCCGGGGCGAAAAACAAAATGTATAAAATTTCATAATTTTAAACGCCAGTTCACAATATTTTGTCGGATTTTCTTTTGTAATGCGCGATTTTTAAAGGGTGTTCGGTAAAAGGTGACGGCTGCGCCGACGGATTTTTCAACTTTTTTCCTTCCCCCTCTTGACAAACCCGAAATCTTGTGGTATGATGTAACTGTACTAATACAATTAATACAGTAAGGAGCGGGAAATGTACCGGATAGATCTTTTGTCGAGAATACCGATATATGAGCAGATAACAGAGCAGACGGAGAAGTTTATCATCGCGGGGGTGCTTAAGCCCGGCGACGCGCTTCCGTCCGTCCGCAGCCTTTCAATGTCGCTGCACGCAAACCCGAACACGGTGCAGAGGGCGTTTACGGAGCTCGAGCGGCGCGGGCTTATAAGCACGTTTCAGGGCAAGGGCTGCTACGTCCGCCCCGACGCGAAGGACGTGCTTTCCGCAAAGGCGAGACAAAGGCTCGGCGAACTGAAAGACCTGTGCAGAGAGCTTATCGCCGCCGGTATCGGCTCCGACGAGATAATAAAGGAAATAAATAATATATCGGATAACGAAACGAAGGGGGTTGATCGATATGATAAAACTGTGTAACGTGAAAAAATGCTTTGACGGCAAGCCCGCGATAGAGGACCTTGATCTGACGGTTGAAAGCGGCAGCATATGCGGCATAGCGGGCAGCAACGGCGCCGGAAAGTCAACTCTTTTGCGGCTTATGACCGGCGTTTATAAGCAGGACGCGGGAACAGTCACCGCGGACGGCGAGCCGGTTTGGGAAGATCCGGCGGTGAAATCCCGCTTCGCTTACGTTCCGGACGAGGTGTTTTTCGAGCCCGGCGTGAATTTGAAAAGCCTTATAAAAACGTACAAGCTCTTATACCCGTCGTTCAAGGGCGAAAAATGCGAGGCGCTCGCGTCGGACTTCGAGCTCGATATGAAAAAATCCGTCTCCTCTTTTTCAAAGGGGATGAAGCGGCAGGTCGCGCTGATCCTGGCGCTTTGCCGTCAGCCCGATTACTATTTCTTTGACGAGACGTTTGACGGACTCGATCCCGTTATGCGCCTGCGCTTCAAAAATCTGATAAATGAGGACGTGATAAACCGCGGAGCCGCGGCGGTACTCACCTCGCATTCGCTCCGCGAGTTCGAGGACGTCTGCGACAGGCTCGCGATAATCCATAAGGGCAGAATCGTGTTTGAAAGCACGGTCGATGAGATAAAATCGTCGGTTTTCAAGGTTCAGATCGCATACGCCGAGCCGGGCGACAGAACATTCGACGGGCTTGATCTGCTTGATATAAAAACAGAGGGAAAGATTTACGATCTGACGGTAAGAGGCGGCAAAGAGGAAATAACGGAGTATTTGAAAAAAACAAACCCCGTTTTGCTCGATATATCGCCGCTTACGCTTGAGGAATTCTTTATATACGAGCTCGGCTCGCTCGGCTACGGCAATAAGTCTGCGGAAGGAGACGCGATATGAAAAAGAGTATATGGAGTAAAAATCTGTATTTTGAAGGGCTGCGCCGTCTGCGTTCTCTTATTATAACGTTTGCCGCGCTGTCGGCTGCCGCCTCGGCGCTGCTCATAGTGATAAAAGTACTTACCGTTACGCGCCAACAGTCAACGAGCCACGGGTTTATTTACGCGATCCCGGCTCTGTTCTTCGTCTTTACCGGCGCGCCCGCGCTCGCTTTCCGTACGTTTTCGTTTCTGAACAAGCGCAGAGGCTCCGATATGTTCCACGCGCTGCCATATACGAGAACGTGTCTGTTCTTATCGTTCTTATCGTCGCTGATAACCGCGATCACCGCCATAACGGCGCTCATAGCCGTTATCGGCGCCGTCGCTTGCGCCGTGTCGGGAACAATACCGGGCGCGACCAAACTGTTTTTCATGATGATACTCGCCTGCTATATCGCCTCGCTTTACGTCTCGGCGGTCGTCGTTATGACCGTGTCCGCGTCGGGCTCCGCGTTTACGGAAACGGTAATGAGCATAGTGCTGATAATCTTCCCGCAGGTTATCATCGCGGCGTTCTACAGTTATATAATATCAAACGTTCCGACGGCGGTGATGATTGACGTATACCGAATAATGAATTCATCCGGCGATCCGTATTTTCCCGGTCTGCCGCTGCGTCTGCTTTTCACGTTTTTGGGCGGCTACGGTACGGACGGAGCTTACGCACCCTTGCCGTATATATATACGTCCGTCGCGTGTTTGCTGTATTTTGCCGCCGCGTATCTGCTTTTCAGGTTCAGAAAAAGCGAGACGGCGGAAAGGTCCGCGCCGTCCGCCGCGTTTCAGGCGGTCTTCAGAGTTATCGTGACGTGCGCGTTCTCTTTTATCGGCATACTCCTGCTTTCAAGCGGCTTTGACGGTAACGCCGATATCAAAAGCATACTGCCTGGCGTAATAATATTCTTTGGTCTGGCTACGGTCTCGTATTTCATATTCGAGCTGATATCGTCAAAAGGCAAGAAAAATCTGCTTAAGACCCTGCCGACGCTTTTCGCGGTCGTGGCGCTGAATTTCGCGTTCCTCGGCGCTCTGTACGGAATTTACACGTATGAGATGAAGTTCGGCACGGAGCCCGATAAAGTAAGCGCCGTAACGGTATCAAAGAGCGTCGTGAACAGCTCCTCCTATGGTATGGATCTGTCGGAGCTGGCGTGCGGGAAAATACTTTATAAAGGTTACCGGATAAAAAATGAGGAGACGGTCGCCGAGATCTGCCGCGAGATAAAATACGTAAACGAGAACTGGACCGGCGGAAAAGAACAGTTTTTGTATTTCGATATAAGAAGCGGGTTAGCGGTAAGAAAAAGGTTTATGAACGTCTTCGGCAGTCTTTATATGCTGATAAAGGACGAGATACGGGAAACCGAGGAATATGAAAAACTGCTGAAGGTCCTGCCGGAGCAGGACAGAAACACCGGAAAAAGCGTATATTACACGGGTGTGTTCGTTGACCGCGAGAAAATATTAAAATACGCCTCGTATTCGCAGGACGACGTTGATAAAGTGTTAGAGGTGCTGAAAAAGGAACTGCCCGGAGTTGATAAGTATAAATGGGAGCAGCTGATAATGAAGACCGGAGAAAGCGGCGGCGACGCGCGGATACACTACTATACTGAATACGGATATATCACCGTCCCGCTGTCCGAGGAGCTCACGCCCGAAGCGTATAGGCTGGCGTATGATATAGTGAGGAGAAAATAAAGAAAAAAATGAGGTGTCGGCGCAGGAATGGAAATATTATACAATCCGGGGCAAAAAACAAAATGTATAAAATTTCATAATTTTAAACGACAGTTCACAATATTTTGTCGATTTTTCGTTGTGATATAAAATCCGGAGCAGAACAACGGACTGATTTTTTTTGCCGAAGCGGCGAACCGTACGGGAAATATGTAATAAAGGGAATAATATTATAATCAATAATAAAAGACGTCTGCCGGCGGCAGGGACGGATTTCGGTGAAAGGACGACAGAAAAATATTAAAAAACCGTCCGTGAAAACACGGACGGTTTTTTGCTGTTGAAAGACTCAGCCTTCGGGTACGAGCAGATAAGCGCTGACCTGGTAGCCGTAGCCGCAGTCGACGCCGTTTGCAAAGTATTCGCACTCGTCGATCGGATCCATAGCCCAGATGCCTATCTTGTCGGTCACGCCTCTGAATACCCACAGATACGTGGAGTAATCATATCCCGACGGAGCTTTGTCCGTGAAATCGAGCTCGCAGTATGCATTGTCGACCCACTCCTCAAACTCCTCGGTGTAAAGCGCGTCTCCCACTACGGTGTTCTCGTAGTCGTTGTCCCATTTGTAGAGCTCCACTACGAATCCGGAATAATCGGGCGTGCTCCACGTCGGGCAGGATTCAAAGTAAAGACCTGTCAGGCGCGCGCCTTCGGGTATAGTGAATTTGCAGGCGAGCTCGATGCCGTTATCCGCGGCGATCGGGTCGTGGCTGTCGCCGCCCCTTCTCTCAAACAGCATCATTTCATCCTCTACCCAATTTACGTCCGCCGGCAGAGTCGCCGCTTCCGTGGTTTCAGGCTTTGTTTCCGCTGCGGTGGTGGCTGCTTCCGTCACAGCCTCAGTCTGTTCCTCCGTCTGCGCGGCAGTCGTCGCCTCATCCGTTTTGGCGTCCGTCTGAGCAGCCGCGGTCGTTTCCTGCGGTTTATCGGCGGCGGTCGTCGTCTCGGGTGTGCCCGTGCAGGACGCAAAGCCGATCAGGCAGAGAATACCGGCAATTATTACAGCCGTGATCTTTTTCATAATTATCCTCCTTATGAAAATATAAATTTTTTAATCTATTATTACATAAACCCGCCGTCGACGCCGAGGACCGTTCCGGTCACAAACGACGCTTCTGCGGAGGCGAGCCACAATACCGCCCCGGCGACGTCGCCGGCAGTTCCCGTGCGTGATAACGGAGTTCTGTCTGTTATATCAGCCACGGTCTTTATATCGAACCGCGCGTTCATTTCCGTGTCTATATATCCGGGCGCGACGCAGTTTACCGTTATCCCGGAGGGTCCGAGCTCCTTTGCGAGCGCCTTCGTAAGTCCTATGATCCCGGCTTTCGCCGCGGAATACGCGACCTCACACGAGGCGCCGTGAATTCCCCATACGGATGAAACGTTTATTATCCTGCCCGCGGCTGAATTTTTCAGCTCCGGCAGCGCGGCGTAAATCACGTTATAAGCGCCCGTAAGGTCCGTGTTGATCATACTGTCCCATATTTGCGGCTCCGTCTGCTCAAACGTGCCGTAAAAATCTATGCCGGCGTTGTTTACGAGAACGTCAAGACCGCCGCCGTGGTATCTGCAAAGCGAAACCATGCGCCGCACGCTTTCTCTGTCCGTTATATCAGCCTGAATCGCCGTGCAGACGCCGCCTTCGGCTTTTATTTTTTCGCAGACGCGCTCCGCCCGATCTTCGCTTTTGTTGTAGTTTACAAAAACGTGACAGCCCGCTTTGCCGAACGCTTCGGCGCACGCGGCGCCGATACCTCTTGACGCACCCGTGATCAGTACCGTCTTCATATAAGCTCTACCCAATATTCCTTCGACAAAGTCTCAGCCTCGCTCTGTAAATAAGTATTACAGAGCACGGACAGCTTTTTGCCCGCCGCGGAATATTCACCGTTTTCCTTTTTTACGTCGTCTGCGCCGTTTAATTTGATTTTTTCCTCACACGCGAGCATAAGCGGCCCGTCGAATACGCGCGTTCCGTCACGCCACGTTTTGCATTTTATTTTTAAGGTAAACTCCGCGTCCGGCGCGTCTATATAAACATAGTTTTCGTCAATTCCGCTTATATATTCACATTTTACGCCGACGGTAAACGACGGAACGAATAAACGGAGCTTTCCGCCGCCCTCATAACGTATTTTTACCGTATCCGAAAACGGATAACCCGACGTTATTTTAAGCGATTTTCCGTTTACCTTTGTGTCGACGGATACGGGATTTATTATAACGCCGTCCTCCGTAACGGAATACGCGGCGGCCGCCGCAAGACCTTCTCCTCCGCGCATGGTACAGCACCAGTACGCCTCGTAACAGTGAGCCTTGAGCACTCCGTCAGTCGCGCAGGTATCGCAGCCGAAGCCGCCGTTTCCGCGCTGGGCGTGATAAACGCCGTTGTAAAGGATAAGCTGGGCCAGTTCGGCGTATTTCACTTTGCCCGTCAGGGCAAACAACTGAGAAGCGACCATAAAAGAATCGATTATCGCGCACGGCTCGGTCCATTCGGGACGGTCAAACCAGTTTTTGTTGGCGTACGTCGCCGTCATTCCGTGTTTTTCGTAAAGACCGAATATTCTCTCCGTCTCTTTTAACAGTTTTTCGTCGCCCGTCTGTCCGTATCTGCGCAAAAGTCCCCGCAAGCCCGTAAGCGTCGCGTGCGTCTGCATTTTTATTTCGATAAAGGGGATCTTAACGAATTCCGCCGTCATCTCGTCTATAAGCGCGTTCGTTTTTTCATCTCTGTCCCTGTCCGGCAAAGATCCGGAAAGTACAGAATAAGCCTGTACGACTCCGTCCATTGCGATATAGGCGCAGCCCGTGTCTGTGGAAATAAGCCAGTCGCCGATGAATCCGAGAGTGTTTCCGCTCATATCGCCGCCGTTATCGCGCTGCTCCGGGAGTACGGGATAAGAGGCGTATTTGCCCGCGGCGGGCAGAAACAGACCGCGTATGATACCGTCTATCAGAGGCAGAACGTAATCGTATTTTCTGTATAAATAATATTCGCAGAGCCCGCGCAGAAGCCAGCCGTGACCGGACAGCTGCTGTTCGTTCAGCTTGCCGTCATATACGGGGCCGAGATATCCGCGTTCGTTCAGGTGCTCCTTCAGCCCGAGAACTATCTCGTCAAGATAAGACGGCTCGCGTTTTGTGACCTGCGCCTGGCAGGTGAGCGCAAGGATCGTCCTGCCCTCCCAGTCTCCGGGCCAGCCCGCCTGTTCTATTCTGAATATCACGTCGGGGCGGTATACAGGCGATTCGAGCCTTGAACTCAGAAGCGCGCATCTCGCGCCGAGCTCGCCTCTCGCCGTGACGTTTGAGTAATCGTTGTATTTCATATTAAAAATCCGTCATCTGATATTCGGTGATGCCCATGAATTCCGCAAATTCGCGCAGCTTGATCCCGGGCAGGGCAAATGGCTTGTGTACGTCGGAGCCGATATGGAACGTGCATCCGGTCTCCTTCGCTATGCCTATCATCCGGACGTATTCGTCGCCCGCGCCTATCCTGTTGTTATGCGGCAGATGCGGACCGAAAACGGAGCTGTGAAGCTCTATGGATCTGCTTTTCGCCTTTGCTTTTTCAAAGCATTCGCCGTATTGTTCATCGCTTATGCCCGAGAGTATCTCGTTTTCCGACGAGGGAAACGACATAGGGAAAAACGGATGGCATATGCCGCATTTTACGGGCAGCTCCGCGTCGCAGGCGGCAAGGAAGCGTTTTACTATAAAATCGCGCACCTCGTCGGGATCGGTCATCGAGGCGGGGATTATGAAGTTTTTCATATGGACGTGGTTCGCCGTTATCAGAAGATAATCGAACAGAGCCGCGTGCTCCGCCGTTACGGCGACACGGCAGTCCGAGGAAAACTCGACCTCCGCGCCCACGAGGACTCTTGCGCCGTGCGTGTCGACGCTTTCAAGCTCCTTTCGCAGCGATAAAACGTGTTTTACGTTCTGCGGGGCGTACCATTCGCTTCCGCCCTCCACGTCGCTGTCCCATAAATGATTTGAAATGCCGAGAACGCGCAGTCCGTCGCTGCCGCCGCAAAGTCCGTCTATCAAAGCCTGCGCCGTAATCTCATCCGCGGCGCAGGAGGACAGATTCGTATGCGTGTGAAAATCCGATCTGATATCCATTTTTGATTTATAACACCTCTTTCGGGTATTTTATCATATATTTTTCATTTTGTAAATAGTAAAAGCAAAATTTATTATGATATTACGCAAAAATCACGCAAAACGCCGTCTCAATACCGTATAAGCACGTACGCCGCTGATTTACCGGACGGCAGACCGACTGAAAGATAACAGCCCGAAAGACTTGTCTTACAGCCGTTTATCCGGGGATAAGATTTAACTGTTTCCGGCTTGTCAGAAACGTACTTTTCAAGACGGATACGTTCGTTTACCGCTTTGTCCGAATTGTTCCAGACGGCGAGCATAAGAACGCGGTCGTCTTTGTCGTTCAGAGCGAAGCAGTTTACGCCGTCCGCGTCTATATCGAACGTGCCGGAGGGATATACGGGGACCGATTTTGCAATATAACCTCTCGTCTCTTTGTATATATCGACGGCTTCTTTAATGAGCGATTTATTGAATTCATCCGCGCATTCTATCCTGCCGGACAGATATAAAAGTCCCATAAGTCCCGTCACCATACAGTAAGAGGTGACTTTCCCGTCCCTGAATCTGTCCGTAAACTCCTTTGACGGTACGAAGCTTTCGCGGAAATCTATCTTCGTCGGGTACGGATAAGCCCAGACGCCGCATCTCTCCGGCGGTATGCACGCCTCCGAGCCCGATACGATCGACGGAAGTCTGAAATAGTCCTCCTGATCGGATACGGACTGCAGATGAAAATGCGACAGCGTTTCCATATCAGATCTCATCGCGCCGGAGCCGCAGTTTTCTATCACAAGATCCGGAAATTCCTCTCTTATCCCGTCGATGAACGCGTAAAACGATTCCGTATGATCGTGAAGCGACGCGGCGCCGCAGGGGTCGACGCCTGTTCCGGTGCTTGTGTTATAGTCGTTTTTTATGTATCTCACGCCCATGTCGTATAAAGCCTTTATGCGTGAGCGTATATGCTCACGCACGCCCGCCTGCCTGAAATCAAAGAGAAGACGCGTGGTGCCGAGCGGCTTTCCGCGCCGCGTGAGCAGATATTCGGGATGTTCTTTTATGATCTTCGCCCCGGCGCCGACTGATTCGAATTCAAACCATATACCGGGCTTCATACCCTTTGAATATACGTGATCGAATATGCTCTTAAGCCCTCCGTCGCCGAACAGAGCGTCGTTTATCTCCCACATTCCGAGGTCATAAACGTCGTTTTTGTTCACGTTATACCATCCCGCGTCCATAACGTAGTATTCACAACCGGCGTCAGCCGCCGCGTCGATCAGCGGCAGGCTTTTTTCCTTTGTCGGAAGCGCCCAGAGCGCGTTCATATAGTCGTTATAGCACACGGGAGGTACTTTGTCTTTGAAATCCGCGCGGCAGTACGCGCGGCGCGCCCGCGTCAGCTCCGCCAAAGCTTCCTCAAAGCCGCCGTCAACGCATCCGGTTACGGAATAACACGACGTTTGGCATTCGCCCTTGTTGAGCATTCTGTTCCAGCCGTCGTTTCTTTCAAAGCAGTCGGATATGAGTATACAAAGCTCCGTATCGTCGCGGTAGCCGCGAATGCCTACGTCGATAAACCAGCCGTGTCCGCAGTCAGCCTCGGCGTACCACGCTTTACCGAGCTCAGTATCGACTATTATGACAACGGGCTCGTGCTGACACGTGCTCCAGCTTCCCTGACTTCCGATGCGGAAGGACGACTGAGAGCCGTGATTGTACGTTTTGTAAAGTCCCGCCGCCTCCGCGGTGCTGCACCGCCACTGCGCCTCGCCCGTCCAGCAGCTGTGCGTATAATAAATGAGAAATCTGTTTTTTGCCCACGGTAAAGAGCCGCCCTTGCCTATCCCCGTCACGTAAGCGGAGCTCAACAGCTCCACGGATACGGGCTCGTCGCCCGTATTCGTTATCGTCGTCCTCTGTCTGACCGCGCCGCAGCCGTCTGATCCGCCGTATGAAACGTCTATCCTGACGTCTTTTGATCTCAGCCTGAAAACGCCGTCCGATATGCGCTCGCATCCGTCGTAATTGCCGCCGCCGGTATAGTAATAACAGTTTTCCTCCGCGTCAAGTATGGTATAAAACCTCGGTTCGTATTCGCCGTACATAATATGACTCCCGTTTGATTTTTTTACCATTCTATCATTTTTTTCTCCCCGTGTCAAGTGTATGCTTCTTATTATCAAAAGGAAAAAACGTTTTTTTGGTGACCGCGCCGTCTAAAAGCGTCTCTTTCCGACAGTTCTGCACCGTTATAACGTATTCCGTCCCGTACCGTCTCACGGTCAGCGTGAAGCGTGAAAATTCCGAGCAGAGACCCGGATGAAGCTCAAAGCCGCCGTCGTGCTCGCGGTAACCGAGAAGAAGCTCGAGCACAGTCGTGAAATACCAGCCCGCGGAGCCCGTGTACCACGGCCATCCTCCGCGTCCGTACAGACCGTCCGCGGTATAGACGTCTCCGCAGAGCGCGTACGGCTCGCGCCCGTATTTCATAAAGCCGTCCGCGTCGCGGCAGCGTACGGCGGGATTTACCGCCTTCAGAAGCTCGTATCCTCTGTGCGCCTGACCCGCGGACAAAAACGCGCCCGCCGCCCAGATCGCGCCGTGGGTGTACTGACCGCCGTTTTCGCGTATGCCTTTGGGATAAGCCGTTATATATCCGACGTTTTTTTCGCCGTCAAACGGCGGTGAAAACAGCTTTATCACGCCGTTTTCCTTATCGTACAGCTTATCGTATACGCGTGAGAGGGATGAATCCACGCGCTCGGGCGTAAGCTTGCAGAACGCGGAAAACGCCTGCGGCAAAACGTCTGTCTCGCAGACCCTGTCGCCGGTTTTGCCGAACGGAGCGCCTCCGTCGAGATATCCGCGTATATACTGCAATCCGTCGTAGCCGTGCGCCTCGACGGCTTCCTTCAGCGCGCGGGAGCGGACCGCGTATTGTTCGCCGTCAAAGTCTTTTAAATCACACAGATACGAAAGCCTTTCAAGCGCAAGCGCGGCGAACATCGTAAGCCACACGCTCTCGCCCCTGCCTTTTATTCCCGCCTCGTTTATGCCGTCGTTCCAGTCGCCGCCTCCCATAAGACAAAGACCGTGTTCACCCGTCGCGACGCGCTCCGCGGCTTTTATACAGTGTTCGAGGAGCGTGCCCGTTTTATTTGAATATACCGCTTTTTCGTATCTGTCGCGCTCGCCGTTTTCAAGCGGCGGAGAGGAGAGGTAACGGAGCCTGATATCGAGAATATCCGCGTCGTTTGTCAGAAGCGTATATTTATATACGACGTACGGGAGCCATAGCATATCGTCCGAGCAGCGGCTCCTTACGCCGGTGTCCGAAAGCGGATGGAACCAGTGCATGACGTCGCCCTCCTCATACTGATGCGAGGCGCACCGCAGTATCACCGCGCGGGCGTAAACCGGATCGCCGTATACGGTACAGAGGCAGTCCTGTAGCTGATCGCGGAAGCCGAACGCTCCTCCGTTCTGTGACGGACCGCACCGTGCGAACTGACGGCAAATAAGCGCCTGATAACGGGAATAAAGGTTAAAATACGCGTCAAGCGCGCCGTCGCTGCTGTATAAAGTGAACGGAGAAAGGTATTTTTCAACGCGCTCCGCATATCTCTTGCCGGCGCCGTCCGCGTGTTTTACGGCGTATTCAAGCGCGACGTGAGACCTGACCGCGCCGACAATGAAAACCGTTTTGTTTTCGTGCCTTACCTTGACGGAAAGCGTCTTTCCGTCAAACTCCGGGGCGCTTTCCTTACAGTGTACGAAAAACGACATCGGAGCGGGACAGTGAACGTTCGTTATAAAAGCCGTGTCGGTACCTGTACCGCAGCGGAGCGTGCCGTTTGTGAATCCGGGCGCGATAACGGGCTGTTCCTCAAGCGCAAGCACGCCGTCGGAGGACGTTTCCACAGTAACGACCTTATACGGCATACGGCTGTCTACGCATACCGTCACGGTGTAAGGCGCGCCGTCCGCCTCGCCCTTCCATTCTGCAAACGACGGATAAAAACGGCATTCCGTGCTGTGAGAAAAAAGCTCGAACCGCTTGCCCCGGTACACGAAGTAAAGCTTTTCCCCGGGACCTTCCGGCACCGTGTCGTGCGCGGTGAGCGCCATCATACGGCTGTTAAGATACCAGCAGAAGCCTCCGCTTCTGTCCGTCACGAGCGCGCCGAAGCAGGGGTTTGAGTAGATAAAGCTCAATGGCGAATACGTTTTGCCGGACGGCAGAACGACGCAGTTTTCCTCAAAGAAAGGCGGCGTGTCCGATACGGCGCGCTTCGGCTCGCATTTTATCCTCTGCGGTATATACGGCAAAGTGCCGCTCTTGTCGTCTTTTGATACGGAAAACACGCAGATATCGGACAAAAGCCGTTTTTCTTCTCCCGTATCGCAGACTATGAAAAGTCTTGTCCCGATAAGCGCGGAGAGCCCGCAGGCTCCGGCAAGCCTTATGATCTCGCTTTTCTTTTTGTGACAGTATTCATCATCGTCGTCATATAATATCACCGTATCAGCGTTTATCCCGCCGATAAGAAGACGCACGGCGGCCTGAGCGTACGCCGGAAAAACGGCGCGCAGCTGAGATATGCCGTCCTCGCCCGTAAAATCAAGAAGTATTACGGGAAAATCGCCCGAAATACCGTGCTTATATAATGCGTCGGGGTAAATGCCGTCCGTATGAGAGGCGGCTTTCGGCAAAGGACGCATTATACAGCGCAGTATCTTTCCGAAAACGTTTTGATCCGCCGGGGGAAGAGAAACGCCGGCCTTATCTTTATCTCCGTTCAGCGCGGCGTATAAAGCGCTGTCGGACTCCGCTCTGTTTTTGCCCGCGCCTATAACGTAGCAGAGCTTATCCGCGTCAGTTTTTGCATAAAGACGCGGAAAAACGCACGCGCCGAATTCTGTTTCGGGTACTAAATTGAACAGAGCGCCGGGAGTTTTATATCCGTACGCCTGATCGGCTCTCGTGAAGACGGACAACGGTATGAGAGCGCCGTTATACGCGCATACGCTTATGCAGAACGCTCCCTTTCCGCGGCGTATGAAGCGTATTATCCCGCCCTCCTTTTCCGCGGTTATGAACAGCGAGGAATAAGCCGTGTGCCGTCTGTGCGAGCGGATATCCGACAGGACCGGCTCAAAGCAGAGCATTGAGCCGCCCTCGGCGTTCACGTCGAGCCTGAACGCCGTGCTTGTCTTACACACGGATAAAACGGCTGACCTGTCTTTATATCCGTACTCTATTTCATCGTCGGTAAACCTTGACGCGTGTTTTATCAGATCGAATACGGCGCCGTTTCTGCACAAAAGCGAAAGACCTCTTAAGCCCTTTGCCGCCGCGTCGCAAATACAGACGTCTTTGTAATAAAGCCCCGTGCCGTATAAGTCGGCAGCCGCCGTGCAGACGGTGTTTGTCAGAAGCGCGCAGTCGCGCTCATAAACCGGCGTTTCGTATCTTATGACCTCGTTATTCTGCTTTGCTTTGAACGATACGGCGCGCGCGTCGGGAAATCTCTCGTACAAAAGCGGGAGCACCGCTTTTATCTTTGCGTCGCGGCAGAAACGCTTTATGAAAACGCCGCCGCAAACTCTGTTCGCCGCAGATATAACGGACATACCTATGTGATGCGACATAAAGCATTTTATCACGGCGTAACCGCCGCCCACTCTGTCGCGCGTCAGATCTATCGCCTCGTAAAAGCCGTATTTTCCGCAGCATCCGCGCGCTCTGAGCGCCTTGAGAGTCTTTTCGGCGCTTTTGTCGTATGAGAGCATAAGAAAGAGCGAATACGGGCTTATGACCTGTTCCTTTGTGTCGGCGCAGAGCGAAAGCGAGCTTACCCCGTGCGCCTTGTACTGATAATTCATACCGTGATCGAAGCCGTAATAGCAGGATTCGCTTTTGCCGTGTATCATAACGCCCTCAAACAAGACGGCGTCTTTTCTTTGCTCGGACGCGGCGAATTCAAGTGCGCGTCTTGAAAGCGACCCGGGAGGAGACGGCAGAAACATGGCGGGCATAAAATATTCAAACGCCGTGCCGGACCACGACGCGACGCCCCTTTCGCCTTTGCTTGTCAGCACGGGGCGCGAAAGATGAGAAAGATGAGAAGCGGGCGCAAAACCGTACGCTATGGCGGCGATATCCGTCGTGTGCATTTCAGATTCGTACATATCGTATTTCCCGGCTCCCGAATCGCCTATATAAAACTGTCCCGATAAGTCGTCGTAAAGGCGCGAAAGGTCGCATTCGGCGATCAAAGCGTCCGTTTTTTCTATAAGTCCGTAAAGTCTTGCGTCTTTTTCCGAATATTCGTACAGCGCCTGACGCAGCGTCAGAAGAGAACAGAAGTAATTTCCGCAGTCAACGGAGGATACGAAATCGGAGAGGATGTTGAGCGTCCGCGTGTCGTACCAGTTGTATAAAAGTCCGTCCTTTTTCGGTATGACGCAAAGCGTTTTCAGCGTCGGGTAAAGTCTGTCGTACAGCGAATCTGCGCTGTATAAGCCGAGATCGACGGCGGCGACGGCTGACAGAAGATAAAGTCCTATATCAGTGGGAGAGGTCCTCGGAGCCGCGCCGATACCGCAGAGGACCTGATAATTGTCGGGCGGAAGGTAATTGTGCTCCGCGTTTACAAGATCGTCAAAGTATTTCAGATGGTCCGCGGAGACGCTTCTCAGAAACGCGCGGTCGGCTCCTTTATCCGCCTTTTTCTTCGGCGCATACGCGGAAAGATACGCCGACAGAGGCGACAGAGCAAATAACAGACCCGTCAGCACAGCGGTCCCGTTCGACGTTATCATGAGCAGAACGCCGGCTGTGAGAGACGGCAGAAACGCTTTGAAATACGCTTTTTTGCCGTTTTTCATTCTGTCCGCGGCGGACGCCGTCACCCATTTGAGAGTGTGTTTGTGCGTGAAAACCCGGACGGACGCTTTAAGAACGGCGAAAAGCGAGGTCAAAGCCTCGTGAAAAAGAAAGCCGAGCTGCATGACGATCCGGATAACGCCGTCGCTTTTAACGTCGTTTTTATGGGAGAACAGAACGGAGAGAACGGGCGGTATCACGACGTACCCGAGAGCGAAAAACGAAAGCAGCGGAAGACTTCCCGCTATCAGTCCGTACAGTATTGAGAGCACCGAAAACACGGGCGTAACGTCGTGTATGACGTTGTTGAAAAGCAAAAATCCGGCTATACCGGAGATCCCGTTTTCCTGCTTTTCGCCCCGGTCGTTCTTGACGTGTTTTTTTAAAAACGGAAGCGCCTGTATATCGCCTCTTATCCATCTGTCAAGACGCTTGAAATACGACAGGGCGTTCTTCGGCGTGCTCTCGTACATAACGGTATCCGTCACCGCGCAGCAGCGGAGACGCGCGCCCTCAAGACCGTCGTGCGAGAGTATGCGTTCGGTCGGATAAAAGTCGACGCAGCATCTGTAAAATGCGGAAACGTCGATAAGACCCTTGCCGCAGAAAACGCCCGCGCCGTATACGGCGCTCACCGTGTCGAAATCGAATCCCTGATACGTGTCGATGCCGGAATCCGAAGAGTAAACGCGTGAAAAAAGCGTGTCTTCCTCACTAATAAGCTTCGGTTTTATCCTCGGCTGGAATATGCCGTGACCCCGGATCACGACGCGTTTTTTTTCATCTGTCACGGCTTTGTTAGACGGATGCGAAGCGCAGCGGAGCAGGGAAGCGGCGGAGCCGGGATAAAGCAGAGTATCGCTGTCAAGCGTTATTATATACGGGATGCCGCGCAGAAGCTCCGCGTCCGCGCCGTATATTCCGAGCGCGGAGGAGCCGGTCTCAAGCTGCCTTACAAGCTCGCAGACCGCGCCTCTTTTTCTGTCCGGCGCGATAAAACGCCCCTCGGATAAAGAGTATTTTCTGTCGCGGACGAAAAGAAAAAATCTCTTTTTATGCTTATCGTTCAGCGCCCTGATCCTGTCGGATATCTTCGATACGAGAGCCTCGTCGTCACTTTTGTGTTTCTTGTCAAAATCACAAAAATCGGCGAGTATACCGAAACACGGATCACCCTCTCCGCCCTCGGTAAAATACATCTGCTCAAGCCTATCGCAAAGCTTTTCCGCACCGTCGTCGAGAAGCGCCGTTATAACGATCAGACAGCGCGGCAGCGGCGTTTCGTCGCTGACTCTTGCGGTCTGATACGGCGGCAGAATATGATAAAGAAGTCTGTCTGTGAAGGCCTCGGAAAGCCTGTAAAGCGGAAGAGCGCATAACAGCACCGCCGCAATATCAGACGTCAGTAGATATAAAACGGAGCATAAAAAAAGCTCGAAGGAAGCGAGAAAAAGGATATGAAGCGCGCGGTGTGTCCTGCCTGATAAAAGCGTTTCGGTGAATTTATATGACGGGATATCGGACAGAACGTCAAAAACGTCCCTTTTCAGCTTTTTTGAAAGAGCGCGGAGACGGCGACGGTACAATGCCCTCGTTTTTCCGTCGCTTCCGGCGTAATCGCGATAGGTCATAAGACGCTTTTCAAGCGGAGAGCACTCGGATATTATCCTGTCGTGATCGAGACGGTCCGCTTCTCTCATACGGGATAAAACGTCTTTGCCTTCACAAAGCCGTTTGCAGTAAATATACGTCAGATACGCGCCGAGACGACGCACGTCGCGGTCGGACGCGCCGTTTTTGCGTAAGATCGCGCAGAGCTCGTATTCGTCAGCGCGGAAATCGAGCAGCTCGAGCCGTCGCTCAAGCGCATCGCATAACCGCTCGTCCGCGTTTTTTGAAAGCGCGTCCGCCGCGTTTTTCAGCGACGGGATTATATAATATGCGTTTTCATAAATCTGCCCGCTTTTTTCCTTTTTCAGCCGTTTTAAAAGCCGTAAACATTCTTTTTTCAGGTTGTTGTCCGCCATTACGCCTCCGGTAAAGCAAATCTCGTTTTTGTCATTATTGCCTTTTTTTCGGATTATTATAAAAAACCGCCGTTTGTCGGCGGTTTATGGATTAAGGCTTATATACTTTTAAATAAGCCCAATATGGACCGGTTTCCGGTTTAGTTTTATCAACACATTCGATTATAATGTAAAAATAATTACCGGTTGCATATTTAATACTGTTCCATACAGGCAACGATAAATTTTGATATGCATAGTTGTGAAAGTAAGCTAAGCATGTATTAAGTTATATTGTTAACATTGTTGCTTTAATAGAATTATTAGAGCGGCTCTCAACAGTTTTTTGTTGCAATAATTCTTTTTTTTCGTCAAGTATGAAGCTATTTTCGCGTTTAATAAATTGCTCGGCGTAATCATATACGTCGGATAAATCACAATCTCTCATAGTGAAATCGTAACCATTATAGTTTATAACGCTGAGAGAATTTTGATATTTTGTGCTTTGATAATCGGAAATTATTTCGGATTCATTACTTAAAAACGATACGTAAAAGTATATCGTACCCTCTTTAAAATCTTCGGAAACTCTGAAATCATATCTCAAATCAACCGGCTCATATCCGTTATACTCTCCGTAAAAATCAGTTTCGTTTAAAAACTCTATCCCGTCGGGAACGTCAATATGAACGTAATAGTAGAGTTTATCAGCCTCGAGAAAACTTTGATATATTTCTATAGTTTCACCGTGATCGTGATACGGAAACATTACATATATGGATGAGAATTCGGATACGATCGGCTGAGAGTGAGAATAAGGATCGGACGTTTCGAAAACTATGGAAGTTGTGTTATCATCAAAGAATTCTTCGGTTGTCGTGTTTGTTTCATCAGAAATCAATACGTCCGTATTTGAGTTTGAAGTATCGGGTGTTTCGGTGGTTTCGATATCTTTTGTTGAAATCACAACGGGATTTTGTGTCTGTGATGTTTCGGGTGATTCAAAAAACGTAATACTGTTATTATCGCGCTTTTGCATTATCAAACCGAGAGCAAGTGAAACTCCGATAATGAAAGCAACTGTCGCGATCACAGAAAAGATAAATGACAACCTTTTCAATTTTTTAAGGCGTGCTGTTTCATATACCCTTTTTCTTTTCAACAGGTCGTTGTAAGTCTGTTCATATGTTTTCATTATATCCCTCTAAAATCATCATGTTTTTCAATTCCGTCCTTATTCGTGTCAAAGACGTATGAACTGCTTTTTCTGTCATACCGAGAATGATTGCCGTATCCTTTGCGCTCAAATTTTCAAAATATGTAAGCCAAATTATTTCTCTTTTCTTTACGTCAAGGCGATCAAGACATTTGTGAAGTGTTTTTTGAAATTCCGTCTTAATATAAGAATCTTCAAGAGAAATTGACTCTGCGCTATCGCTCGCGTCATTAAGCGTTGTAAATAATATTCTGTTTCTTTTGCGCATTTTATCATAGGCAATATTTCTGCCAATGCGATACAGCCAAGTTTTAAATGAAGCTTTACCGTTGTATTCAGGCTTTTTAATTATCAACTTGAAGAATGTATCTTCACAACAATCTTCAGCTGTATGAATACTTCCCGTTATACCCGTAAGGTAAATAATAAGACCGTCACGATACATACGGACAAGCTCCGCAAGACCGTTGTTGTCCCCATTTAAGTAATTGGCATAGCTCTCCTCACCAGTCAGCATTTTTTTCTCCGAATTCTGCAGTCTTCGTTAATTATACGCTCAACAAATAAAAAACTTACAGAGTTTTTTTATCAAATATGAAAATTATCAATTAAGCCCTTGACAGATTTTGCAATGATGATATAATACGAAAGTGTGCATACTCTCATAAAACGATTTTTTAACGGACGGTAGTATATGAAAGAAAAGAACATCAAAAAAACGGTATTGGAATATCTCATGATGACCGTCGCTACGCTCGTTATGGCGTGCGGGATCTATTTTTTCAAATTCCCGAACAACTTCGTCATGGGCGGCGTGAGCGGTATCTCGATGATAATCGGCGCGGTGCAGGACAAGGTTTCGCCGGCGACGGTGATGCTTATAATCAACGCGGTGCTGATAGTGGTCGGATATATAATATTCGGCAGACATTTCAGCGCAAGAACAGTCTACTGCAGTCTCGTGCTTTCGGGCGCGCTCGAGCTTATGGAATTTCTGTTCCCGATGAGCAAGCCGATAACGGACGATCCGATGCTTGAACTCGTGTTCGCGGTCGCGCTGCCCGCGGTCGGCTCCGCCATAGTTTTCAATCTCGGCGGAACGACGGGAGGGACGGATATAATCGCGATGGTCCTGAAAAAATACACGGCGATGAATATCGGTATGTCGCTGTTCTTCGTCGACGCGGCGATAGTCGCGGGCGGATTTTTCGTAAACGGCGCAAAAGCCGGTATGTATTCCATAGTCGGTCTATTAATAAAGGCGCTCGTCGTAGACGTCGTTATAGAGAACATAAATATCAGCAAATACTTTTTCATCATCACGACACACCCCGACGAGGTCTGCAAGTATATAAACGAGAACCTCCACAAGGGCGCGACCGTGTGGGAGGGCAAGGGCTCGTATACGAAAGAGGATAAAACCGTTATACTTGCTGTCATGACAAGGTCTCAGGCGGTGGCGATGAGGAACCATATAAAAGAGATAGACAAGAACGCCTTCGTCGTCATCTCGTCGACGAGCGACATCATAGGAAAAGGCTTCCGGAACGCCGTGTGACCGGTTAAATAATAAAAACAAAGCGCAAAGCCGGCGGGAAAAACGTCCCGCCGGCTTTTATATATAATATAAAATCTTTTTCTTTTATGTACGAAATGTAATTTCTTTTTAAATTTGCGCCGTATTGCACTCAAACCGCTTGACTAATTAAAAGACGTTTGATATAATTACCCTGTATTATAGGGTTTTTATCGATACTTATCACAAATAAGCTGTACTTCGGAAGGAGATAAACGTTTTGCAAAAAGCATTCGGAAATAAAATACGGTCGGACAGAGGCGCGTCGGTCTCAATGGCGCTGTTGCTGTTCCTTGTCTGCGCTGTCATCGGCGCGGTGGTCCTCACCGCCGCCACCGCCTCAGCCGGCAGGTTCAGCGATCTCGCTGAGTCCGACAGAAGATATTACAGCGTCACGTCGGCGGTCAAACTTCTGAAAAGCGTGATAGAAAAAGAAGAAGCCGTAGTTGTGATGAATAACGAAAATAACGGTACATCAACTGAAATAAGAAAAGAGGGTCAGACTGTTTTTGATGATATCGTATATAACGGACTTACAAGAGACGCAGAGTTTGCAGACAACTGGAAAATGGATAACGTTGATTATACGTCCGCCGAAAAGAAGTTTTTCCTGACAGTCTCGGATAAAGATACGCTCAAAGCAAACGTGTCCTTAAAATCGGATAAATACGGTGTCCTTACCGTCAGGATCTCAAGCGGCAAGGAAAGAGAGCAGTACTCTCAGACTTTGATTTTTACGCCTAATATCGACGTGGCGGAAACAACGCAGACGACGCCTGCTTCAATAACGACAGTCACGAAAACCGTCAGAGTCAACTGGACTTTAACGGAGGTGAAGTAAGATGGATATGAAAAAGAAGTTACTTAAAAACAACAAGGGCGAAACGATAACGGAAGTCCTTGTGGCTCTTCTGATCTCCGTCTTGTCGCTCACTCTGCTTGCCGGTATGATCTCGGCTTCCGTATCCATGACGGATAAAAGCAGAAAGAATATAACGGATTATTATACCGCAGAAAACACGCTTGAATTGAATCAGGTCAAAGCGGAAGAAACCGCGGACGTATCTTTTGATGGCAGCGACGGGGAAGTAAAACTTTCGAATGACAGCATCAAGGTCAACGTTTATACAAACGGCGACGGCAAAAACGAGATCCTGTCATATTCTGTCGTAACGGGAGGTTGAGCCGGTCATGTTTAGTAAAAAGATCAAGAACCGCAAAGGCTTTACCATTGCGGAAACACTTATGGCAATGCTCATACTGCTTCTGATGAGCGCCCTCGTCGCCGGAGGCATACCGGTCGCGGCAAGAGTTTATACAAAAGCCGTTGACGCGGCGAACGCGCAGGTGTTCCTGTCAACGACCGTGACGGAGCTCAGATATACGCTCTGCGGAGCCCATGATTTTGAGGTAGAAACAAATTCGGAAACGAAAAAGATCTATTTTTCCGACGATACTTACGGAAAAATGATGATAGAGAATCATTCAAATGACAACGATCACGGGCTGGTGCTGAATTATATAACAACAGACAAAACGGTTACGCTTTCACGCCAGCTTGTTTCAATGCAGGCGGCGACGAAAAATCTGAGCATTACATATGATAACGTTGAAGTCGCAGACGGAAAGATAAAGTTTTCGGGATTGAAGGTCAAGGATAAAAACGAAAACGTACTCGCTTCTCTTGACGAACTGTTGATAACACCCGTAAAATGAACCGATATTGCTGCAAAACGGAGAATGAAATGAAAAAGAGATTTAACAATAAAAAGGGATTTACGCTTGCAGAAGCGCTCATAGTCGTTGCCATCGTGCTTGTGCTGGCCGCCGTGGCGTTTATAGCGGTCTGGGTATATCAGCGCTCGATGCACCATCTTGAAATGGATGAATACGCAAAAGAGATATTCATCGCCGCACAGAACCACCTTTCAGCAGCCGCAGGTCAGGGATACCTCGACGCGGACGAGGATAATGCGGATAAAAATGATGAGAATGAATATGATTTCGGATATGCCGAAAAGGACGATCAAAACAAAAAAACCGGAGTGTACTATTTTATAGTAAATCAGGGAACGGTTTCTCCGAATAAAACGAAGCACGCCGTCCTTGATTATATGCTTCCGTTCGCCGCCGTGGATGAAACGGTAAGAACGGGATACAGCTATATAATCCGATACCAAAAAAACCCCGCGACGGTGCTTGACGTTTTCTGCGCTTCCGCCAATGATAAAAGATTCGGTATCGAATTCAAGTCGGATAATTATAACGACGTTATGGATACAAGAGATGACAGAAGCAAACGTAGATCTTACGATCCGCAGATCAAAGCGGTCCTCGGCTATTACGGCGGCGCTACCGCGGATGCTCTTTCGACCGTAACTTTACAGGCGCCCAAGCTGATAGTTCATAACGAGGACATTCTTTGGATAGAATTACAGGATCTTAACTATAATATTGACAACTCCTACCTGAATCTGATAATCACGGGAGAGTCAAGCGGTAAACAGATCGCTTACAGTATCGTGAAGAATAAAATACCGGATACTACTCCTGTCAACATTTCAAGCATTTCGGCAGATACATATAAGATCATACTTGACGATATCACGGATGAACATCTTCGTTTCACCTCGCTTCTCAGATCGGAAGGGTTCTATCTCGGAGAAAACCTTAATATACAGGCGGTTTCATTCAGTAACTCCGCGTTGTCCAATATCGCTTACAGCGCGGCTGCAAAGACAAACAGCCTGTTCGACGACAGGAGCGGAGATACGGTCTATATCGCAAACGCGCGTCATCTGGAAAATCTGAATGAGAGCATTTCCGGCTTCAACCGTGAATTAAACAATACGGATACGATTGATATAAACAAAGCCGAACAGAGATCGGATATTTCGTGGAAAGATTTTACAGCCAGCACGTTAACAAGCGGTCATCAGGTCTACAGCAATTCCGCTTATTTGACTGTGGGCAGTTTCGAACCTGTAACGGTACCAAGCGATGATACCGCCGCCTTTACATATGACGGAAAAGGTCACCAAATAGCATCCATTAAAGTTGAAGTAAGCGGCAACGCCGGGTTGTTCACATCCGTGAGCGGCGACACCATATCAAATCTGCAGCTGGTCGATTTCTCAATTTCCGGAACAAACGCAGGCGCGCTTGCGGCAAACGCAGGCGCACTTGCGGGAGAAGCGACAAACACAGAAGTTACTAACGTGGTAGCATACAACAAAAGCAACAGTGCTGCAGAAGCAACAACAGTAACAATAAGAGGTACCGGTACCGGAAGCGTCGGCGGACTTATCGGAAGCACAAAAGACAGCACGATATCAAAATGCGCGGCGTCACTTGTGGTAAGCACCACGGGCGAGAACGCGGGCGGTCTTATCGGAAGCGCGACCGGCGGCACCGTTTCGGCAAGCTATTCCGGCGGACATACGAAAGGCGGCGCATATACGTACGTTGAAAGCAATACGACAAAATATCTGTATAACGTTACGGGTGATAAAAACGTCGGCGGTCTTATCGGCTCGGCAAGCGGAACAAGTATATCAAACAGTTATTCGACCTGCTCCGTGCAGGGGACCGGCGAATCGTCAGACAATAATATAAGTTACGTCGGAGGATTTGTCGGATATGCTGTCGAAACAAATATAACAAACAGTTATTCAACCGGGCTTGTAAACAGCGTCACAAAGAATTCGAACAATCAGGATGAAAAAGACGTTGAAGGTGCGTTTGTCGGAAGTTTTACCTCAGGAACGCTTGATAGTTGTAAATACTACGACATCATAAATGAGCGTGACGCGAACGGCGGCAATAACGGAAGCAAAGGCTACGAATATCTTAAGCCGGTCGGAAACAGCGACAGCCCGTCGGGCATCACGATGATCGACGCGGATGCGGCTTCATACGAAGACTTTGTCGGAGCTGATTCGAGCTGGAAGTCGTCAATTTCTTATGACGATATACTCGGAGATTATTATCAAGACAAATACAACCTGAAAACCGTTGAACAGCTCGGAACGTCGGTCGAGGGCGGCGATTTCGTCGCAAATCATTACGGCGACTGGCCGGCTCCCGAGATCTGGGTGATCAACGAGAAAAACTGAAAAACATCATCAAAAACGAGCAAAAACCAAAACCAAAACAATAGATCATTTGCACTAAACATATAAGAGGGTATTAACCAATGGAAAGAAGAAAAAGAATTCTGTCAGTAATATGCGCGTTGTGTATCCTTGTAACGGGATACAGCAACCTGTTAAGCTACGTGACCTTTGCGGGCACGCAGACTTACACGCTTACGGCGTCGGACGGTAATACTTACAAGATAACTGTCAGCTACGACGAAGCGTCCGGTATTCCGGAGAGCGCCGTTCTGAACGTGCGCGAAATAATACAGGAGGAGACGGAGCCGCAGAACGACCCCGGCGTTATCGACGCGGAACAAACCGCAAACGACGCGGAAAAAGAGCCGACGTATAAAGATTACGTCGAAAAAAGCGCTGAGCTCCTCGGAGAGGAGACGGTTACCTTTGCCAGAGTGTTCGATATTACCCTCGTCGACTCCGTAACAGGCGAAGTATATCAACCCAATAACGACGTTTACGTCAGGATCCGTATGCTTGACGATTGTCTGAGCGACTTTTCAAACGTAGGAGTTGTCCATATCCACGGTGAACAGGATGAAAAAGTTGAGATCCTGGATACAAAATACAAAGGCGAAACCGTTGAGTTTTCAACAGACAGTTTCTCCGTCTACGTCGTTGTTGCTCACGAAGGCGGAGAAATCAAAAATCCGCGCGTGGAATTCCATTTTATAGATAAATTCACAGATGAGCAGTATCAGGCAGGCATCGGTGCTGACACACCCTCCAGACCCTATAATTTTATAAATAAAGGCGGCAATTATCAGTCGTCTCAGATACTTAAAAAAGGAGAAACTCTCGAGCTCATAAACGACCCGCAGAATATCAGCATTTCCGGAGCTGAAAAATTCTTCTACGGCTGGTATGTAGTTGATATGATAAGCGACAGCAGTGAATTCGATGAGATCACCGGAAAATATACGGGCGTGATAAAGTATTCCTGGCCCGCAAATCCCGATCAGATTAAATTTGAAAAAACTATATCCATTGAAACTAATGACGTAAACGGTGACGGGAAGATCACCGTTCCGGACTATGACGACAGCACGGATGATGATACGGTCACCTGGACGCTGAACGGCGTTACCGGGACCGCAGCTCTTGACAGAACAGGCACAGCTCACGTATATCTGGCCCCTCTGTACGAAGACTTCTTCTTTATCAACTTCCGTAAAGGACCGAGAGACATCGCCTCAGGACTTGTCAACAACCTGATGACGCGTAAGCTCGTTGTTTTCGGTTCGAGTACGACATCAAGCGTACGTATCGGCAACGTTATGTGCGAAAGCCCGGACCCGACGCATAAAATTTTCTCCGGATGGGAAGGAGATATAAACGGAGACGGTAATACCGGCACAGATGAGTATTTCAAAACCGTAAGACATATACTTGACGCAAACGGTAACCTTGACAACGAAGAAGTTCATAGCAATGGAAACTCCAACGGATATTATATCACCGTTACTAAAAACGAAAACATCCATTACATTGACCTCTACCCGGTTTTTGATGAAGCACGCTGGCTTTACTTTAACACGGGCGTAAAAGGAAACGGCGCTTCATACATCGGCGCAGCATACCGTTTGACAAACGATATAGAAGAATCATCTGATAACTTCTATTATTTTGACAAAGAATTCTTTACAGGTTCCGCAACGACAACGAGCCATCTCGGCAAACGCCCCGGTTATAATTTTGAAGGATGGTATCTGTTTGCCAACGTAGACACAGTTACAGGCGAGATCACAAACCTTACGACCGCTGAGAACGTTACGGTTAAGTATCTTGACAGTGATTCAAACGAACATACCTGTACTATTAATACCACAGCCATAAAAGCGGTAGACAGCGAAGGCAACGTTTTAAATCTCGGAACATATTATGTCACGTCGTCGGGAGAGATCACTACGACGCAGGCAGAAGGAAACATCATACTCTTTAAGGCAAACGACGGGAAAATACGGCTTTATAAAGCTCTGAATGAAATGACCGTCGTTGCAAAATGGACGCCTAATCCCGTTAATTATACGGTGGTTTACTGGCTGCAGAACGCAAACGACGATGATTATACAATTGCAAGCTATGATAAATTAACGGCTATTGCAGGCGATACGATAAAGATAACCTCAAGCGGTAATAACGGAAGAAATCTGACCATAGACGCCGAACAAGGGACCGCTTATGACCACGCATTCACACTGCAGAACACCAGCAATACGACAGCGCGTTACATAAAAGAACTTGATTTTATTCACTATAAAACATACGACGGGATGAGCGGAAGCACAAATAAAGGCGTTAAGATCGACGGCGACGGCTCAACCATCGTCAACGTTTACTATGACAGAAACCGTTATACCCTGCGGTTTGATATCGGATACTCAACAAGATCAAATAACGGCTCGACGACTGATTACGTCGAGATCTCTCCGGCTGACGCCGCCTCATATAACGGAACGGTTTACGGTTACGTAAACGGTGCGCTTGTCACGCTGACCCGCGGGATCAGTGGCTACACTTACTCCTACAGCCCGACTTATACCGCGTCGACTGCACAGGAGTCCACGATGTACGGCATCGTGAACGGACAGTACGTTCAGCTCGATTCTACCCCTGTCAACGGATACGGTTATACATATACACAGTATGAAACCGCTGCAGACAACGAAGGAACGCAGTATGCGCTTGTTGACGGAGAATATGTGCCGGTTTCATACGAGGTGGTTGGCTCCACGACGACGTGGACCGTCCAATACACTTATACTCCAGCTAATAACAATAATGCTGAATATGGTATTTACGATCATGCTTTTATTCCATTATATAGAAATGGTAATAGATGGTATAGGACTCGTACCCAAAGATGGTATGGTGGGTATGACTATAGTGATGAGTATACAGGAACACGCTATACCCTTAGTTCTGGCGGTTCATACTCAGGTACCCGCTATATAACACCTGACGGTTCCACTGAATATACAGGAACCACCGGAACGGCATACGGACGCAACGGAACGACGATTTATCAACTGACTCCCGCAACAACAAACGTATACGGTTGGCGGCTGAACGGAGCTGATTATACAGGTAATCGCTATAAAAAGACTACGTCTACGGCTTATACCGGTCAGCGCTATACGAAGTCCGGCTCGGTTTATACCGCAACCACTGAAGACGCGGCGAGCGGTCAGTGGGGCGTTGACAGCCGCGGCGGTCACGTCGAGTTGACAGGCACGACCAGTGTCATAGGATATACATATTCCGCAAACGGTGCAGATTATACCGGCACACGCTACAAGCAGAGCAACGATTCCACGGTATATACCGGTACGCGGTATTCCGACTCGAATTGTATGACAGCAACGACTTCGGATGAAGGTACGCAGTACGGAAAAGATGAAAACAACGTGGTCCGCACGTTGACGCGGAGCCCGGTATATAAGTGGACATATACCGACACCAATAATGCAACGCAAACATATACAGGTACGCTTTATAAGAGAGAAACTGTTACGGGTTCAACGACGTATTACGTCAGCAAAATCAACAATCAGGATAACTATAATGATTATTTGACGACAAACACAAATGGTAATGCTATCAGCTGCGGAAACACAATCCCTGCGGACTTTATTCCATGCGGCAGGTATTCCGTGACACAGAATAATGTTACTTATACGATATACTATTACGATCTGACCGCCAAGTACGGGGAAAGAATCGATGACCGCTGGCCTGATACGCAGCCTGACAGACCGAACAATTATGGCTTTATCGGCTGGATACCTGTTAAGCAATCGTATTACCATGACTATTATAATACCAGCAGTAGTATCAAAGGTGATTACGAGACCATGTCAGAGTATATTATCGGTCTGGGTTCTTCACCATATACTTATAAGACTGCCGATCAGGGTCCGGCACACGAATTAAGGTGCAGATACCAGCAGAATATTAATAAATATGTTTACCGATATTACTTCTGGGATCCCGAACTGAACGGTTTCCCGTCATCGCCCAAGTATGAGTATCGGGTTAATTCAGCAGGTCAACCCAGATATCGTGCCGTCTCTGCCTATTTCGGATATACTATAAACGACCCTAATGATATTAAGCTTGTAACCGGAAATGAAAACGGAACTGAGTCAGTTCTTGCTAGTAATGATAATAGGGGATATTCTTCATATAGCGTTTCCTCCGTCGGTTATAACGCGATGATAATCAACTATTATTATCGGCCGAATCAACATAAAATAACGTATAAATACGTTGATCAAACCAATGAAATCGGTTCCCGTAATTATTATTATAACCAGTCTCTTGCAAGCGCCGACATATATTCTGCCCAGGCGGAGGCGAATAAGCCTAACGGTTACTCATTCGCCGGCTGGTATGAAAACCCGGACGGAGTCGGCAGCGCATTCAATTTCAACAACTCAACGATGCCCGACGGCGATATCATACTTTACGCCATATATAAGCCTTTAAGATACATCATCAAAATCAATCCTAACGGCGGTGAACTGGACCACGTTGACCACAACGGATACGCCAGCTTCGGTACCGCAAACGTGACTATCGACGGTCAGCCGTATACGTATGATTTTACGAACATTAACAGCGCATATGACAAATATCCGATACCCGGATATCCGACGTACAATTCAAGCGGTCTTCAGACGTATATCAGGTCAAGCTACGGCACGACGCTGACGTTGACTACACCCGAACGCCGCTTTGTTCCGATGACCGACCGCGTTGCTCAGGAATATGAGGCAACTGGAGAAAACGTATACTATTACGTCAATTTCCAACAGCGCGCGACAGACGGCGCATCCGGTATATATAACGATATAAGAAGCGCATTATATTTAACGGAATCAGAAGTTTCGGATTTTTACAATCTCTATCGTAATATCGTTCTCAATTCACTCGGAAACTACGCTTCCTCAAACGTAGGTATGGAGCTTCTGGACTTCGGTACGTGGAAATCCCTGTACGTATCCAAAGAAAAATACCGTCCTCTGAATTCAAATGAAACGTGGGTGTTCCTCGGCTGGTATAAGACCGGAGCAAACGGTGTTGAAGAAAGTATGCCTTACAACGACAGCGATCCGGTAGAAGGACCCTTTACGCTTACCGCTCACTGGAGACTTGACGGCGGCTATTCAATAGAATACGTTCCCAAATATACCATGCCGGGCGGCGCGGAGATCAACGGTACAATGCCGGCATGGAGAGACCCCGTAGACGACACGCTGTCTTACGCGGACGGTGCGGAAACCGAAATTTACAAAGCGCCTACAGGTCTTACGAAAGACGGCGTCCCCGTAATCGACGACTCCGTAATTTTCAGAGGCTGGGCTCTTGTAAGCAAGACCGGTACGGATGCCAACCCCGTATATACGCCGCTCGAGGTGGACGGAGACGGAAATATAACGACCTACTATTTGCCGAGCGATGATTATACGGTTAACGCCGCGAACGCGGGCATGGACAGCAAGCTGTATTTCCAGGCGATCTATCAGGACAGAGACAGCTCTGACCGCCGTCCGGAAATAGTAAACCTGACGTTAGATGCAAATACCGGTTACATAAATACTTCAAGCAGCTCGGATCTGCCGGAATGGAATTCTTCGGGAAAAAGCAGAATCAATGACCACAACTTCCTTGACGGTCATCCAACACAGATCCTTTTTGATACAGTTCAGTCAAGTGCAGCGGTGCATCTTTATAAATACGCTACGGAGTTAACTGAAGCCGCCGACGGCGTCGCTCTTACGGATGCGCATCAGTTCTTCGAACATCCGCAGGGATATTTCCTTCTCGGTTTTGACAACGATGCAAGAGAGGGCGATTACGTCGCTGCGTATCCTGCGGACAGCGTTATCGCCGTAACAAGGACGGACAACAGAACTGTTTACGCCGTCTGGGAACCGATGGTTTATCTGACGTTCGTAAACAATACCAAAATCAAGGATGCCGACGATGATGAGATTTTCGCCGGCGGAAATGTGGTATTGAATCTGTCTTCTCCGACAAACGAAGTTCTTGAAGTCATAAACAAGAAGAACGGTATGTACGAGCGCGAACCGCTGCGGAATTATCAGATCACGGTCGCGTCTGGTGAATCTGTTACGCTTGTATTCCCGAAAGGAGCGGAAAAGGATATCACCATATCCGGTACCAACACGCTTGGTATAGGTAAAAAGCTGATCTGGAACACCTCGGTAGACGTTGTTGAGAACGGCAACACTTCTTCTTATACAACGGATGGCACGTCGGCGGTAAGTTCATATACTCACAATGCTCAAATATCCGAACACCCGAAGCAGCATAATCTGGCAAAAGGCGAGGCGAATAACACCAAGACATTCAGTTTCGACGAAACCCTGATCGAAAATGAGAATGCTGTTGTTGTTACGTTTACTGCAGAGAATAATAAATACGCCTTATTGCTTGATGACAACTATTCAAATCACTATATAGAATACGATTATGGTGATGAAGATATTGCGCCTGTAAACGGAGTCCCTAAATCTCAGAAACTGACAATAGCCAACACGCGTATAGGTTATTCATTCATGGGATGGGCATACAGTAAAACTGCAACAGAACCGGACTTCTCATCTGATAAACCCACGGTAGAAACTGCTTGGACGATTCCCGATCTGAACAGTACAAACGGATTTTTCAGTGAAGGCACTACAGAAGAAGACGGCGTAATCGTCCGCAGACTTTACGCGGTATGGGAAGCAAGAACGGACGCTATATACGTGTATAAGGATGTTCCGGAACCCGGTAATCAGGACCAGGCGTTCACATTTACCGTAAGCATTACCGGAAAGTATAGATTCGGAAACAACGCTTCAAATTCTGAGGACATCAATACAAACAAGGAATTTAAACTTGTACACGGCGAATTCCTTATGATAACTACCACGAATGACGCTTCTTCTGTTCCCGGCAGTACTCATTCCGCGTATATCCGGTCCGTAGTTGAGGTTTATTCTCCTGTGACAAATACGGATGGAACCACGTCATACGAAAAAGATAACAGTCGTTCCGATACGGTCGAGTGGGAAAAGTCAAACGTTGACGGAAGAACAACCAACAAATTTGAAAATCTGAAGATCTCAGTCACCGAAGCAGCTGTGACGTATTACGATACAAGCGTGACTGTTTCTTCGGAAAGCCAGGATGACGTTTTAAATGTCGGAAACAACCTGTACACTATAAGTCAACTTCCGCAAAAGGTGGACACAAATACGTTTTATTGGGATAACACTGACGCCGGAGGAACGCTGGTATTTGTAAATCAGCGTCAGGAGTATGACGTAAAGATCGAAAAAACGCTTGAGTCCAATACCACTTCACAGGCAATATTCGATTACAGCGCGGAATACAAAGATACGTACACGAATTTAGCCGGAGAAACGGTCACAAAAACATATAATCTGGATGATTTCCAGGTCACAAGCGGCTCGTATAGAACGCTGACTGAGATTCCTGCCGGTGTTAAGCTGAAAATAACAGAGGCAACGGACTTAAATGATAATTTTAAGACCTACGTTTCAGTTGACGGCTCCGCGGAGACGGAAGGAAAAGGAACCGGAGAATTTACCGTCGGCGAAAATCCCGCGGATGCTGCAAACAGCACGCATATCGTTTCCTACCGCAACGTTCTTAAATCGTATAAGGTTACGTTTAAACTGGTGGATCAGGATGGAAACACGACGATCAACGGTATGTTTGCGATTTCCTCGCCTGTCGGCTCTCTCGGAACGGACCTGTATGCTAACTCTGCTTCCAGCAATCCGGGTGTATTCTACACCAGCAACGAATACTGGGCGGATACATATACGCTGTCTCAGACGGTAATCCCGGATAACTATATAGGATTGACGAGTCCCGTTACACTTGTTGTTAAAGGAAAAGACCCATATATAACGAGTAATAACGAATACGTTACCGTTACAGGTAATCCGACCGACGGCTTTACAGTTTTGGTTAAAAACTGGAAGACGGTAGAAGTCAGACTCAACGCCGGTCTGCTTGACCCGATTGTCAACCAGCGTACGTTCGAGTTCAACGGAACATATACACTTGACGGAAAACTGTACGATCTGTCAAGGACTCTGTTGGGAACAGGCGATACGCCCGGAGTAATCAAGCTGACTACAAATTCCACGAACGACGGATCCGAGATCGCCGCCAACAGAATCGTGCTGAGGATTCCCGTACACGCTGAATCGCTTACGATCAATGAGGATACGAGCGTTATCACTGTAGGTACACAAACTATCGGTGATACGTATAAGATCGAGTATAAGTACAACACCGGAGAAAGAACTGCCGGAACTTCATATAATAATTTCGGTAATATTGGCGTTGACGATAGCTATAGGACGTTGATCTTCTACCATGAGAGAAATACCAAAAATATCACCGTTAAGAAGACCGTCATCGCAGATACCGGAAATGCTGCTCTGAATGATACATACACTTTCAATTTCTATATCAAACGCGGTAACGTAGCGATTAATAGCTACAAGGTCTATGACGATGATGACGATGCGAAAGATCTGATAACCGACACCGACGGCAAGGTCGAATTCAGCCTGAAAAACAACGAAACGTTTATAGTCAGATTCCCGGTCGGTGCCGACGTAACCGTTGAAGAAGCCTTGAATTCAACGCAGGCTGAGAAATATGCGGTCTTTATGACAATGCCGGGTGTTGAACTTGAGCTTGTTAACGGTAAAGCAGATACCGTGACTCTTACCGGACCGACAGAGGATAAAAATATATATGTATATAATATTCCATCTATATGTAAGGTAACAGATGAAAACGGCGATCTGCTGTATGTCTGGCAGGAGGGCTGGAATACGCCAGGTGTTCCTGATGACGATATCTATATTCCGGCGATCTTCCCGACCATAAATGGAGCATTTGAGGGACGCTTATTTAATAAAAATACCGAGTATAATGCAGAAACAAATCCTAAAATCGGTGGTTTGGGTAACTACTACAAATACGATCAGAATGGCAACGTTGGAAAATATGATAATGCTACAAACCTGCATAATATCGAAATGCTTGTCGACTATGTGGTACCTGACGATGACGTAGTAACCGTTCCCAACACATATAAGATAACGTTTACAACGTCTGATAAAGACGCGACGGACGGTTACCCGTTCCGCAGTGCGCGCCCTGAGGGCAGTACAGATTTCAGAGCAGTCTTGACACGCCACAGTACAAGTACGGCGGCTTTCTGTACGGTAAACGGTCTTAATAACGGCGGAACCACGTTCACAATGAGCGATCTTATCGTCGACGGTAGCGGAGCGACACTGACCGCCAAAGGAGGTGCGATCACCGCTTACAATTCCGTCGTTTCGATCGACAACTGTATTATCCGTAACTTTATAGCCGCAGAAGGCGGAGCCGTGTTCACAACCGGCGCAAGCCTGACGGTAAGCAATTCAGAGTTTGATTCGTGCAAAACCAGTAAGGCTGGTAACGGTTTCGGCGGCGGCGGTATCAATACCATGGCGGGCAATCTTACAGTCGAAGACACCACGTTTAAAAACTGTTCAGCGATCCACCAGGGTGGCGCTGTGTATCACTACGGGGGAAGTGTTAATAATCAAGGAGCAATTTCAGTCAACAAAACCGGTAAGGATAAGGTGACGACAATTTCCCGATGCATTTTTGAGGATTGCTTTTCCAGAGCCGGAGGCGGTGTTGAGGCAGACGTCGGAAAAGTTACGGTAACGGATTGTCAATTCATCCGCTGCAAAACGCAGGATATGCCATATGTTGACGATAAAGGCGTTAATCAGACAGATAAGGGCGCCAGCGGCGGCGGACTGAACAACTACACAACTGATTTTACAAAAGATGGATATGATGACAGTGAACTGACCGTTTCAGGCTGTTCTTTCCTGGGTTGTTCCCTTACAACCACTGATAATAAAGACCTGTACGGAGGAGGTCTGCGGAGTACTGCGAAGACCACAGAGCTGACCGGCTGTACTTTCGGAGATGACGAAACCGACCCGTCTAACCCGATCCACTGCAGCTCTGCTAAGCACGGCGGCGGCGCGGCGTTCATAAAAGAAAACGGAACGGTCACCGTGAACGGCTGTACGTTCACAAACTGCACAGCGACCAGCAATGGCGGTGCGATATACACGATGGCGTCAGACGTCACGATTCAGAAGAACGGAACGACCGAGACGGAGATCACCGGCAGCTCTGCCACTAACTTCGGAGGCGGAATTTATGTCAAGGGCGGTCTTAAGATCAATGACAGCACGGCTGTTGAAAGCTGCACCTCGAAACAGGGCGGTGCGATCTATGCCGACGGTGCTGACACAAACGTCATGATCACAGGATGTGATATCAACGGCAACTATGCCAGCGCCAGTGAAGGCGGCGGAGCGATCCGTGTGGTCAACGGTGCTACCGTGACCGTAAACGGCGGAGCGATCAGCAACAACTACGTTGCATTCACCGGTGGCGGTAAAAATGCCAACGGCGGTGCGATAAGCGCGTTTAAGGGAACGGTCAACGTGGGCGGCGGCACGATCAGCGGCAACTACGTAAAAACCGCACAGGCAAACAACGATAAAGAGGCCGAAGGCGGCGCGATCTACGTGAGCGCCGGCATTCTGAACGTGACCGGAGGGTTGATAACCGGGAACTATACCGAGGCGACGACAAACGGATCGTACGGCGGTGCGATCGTAGTGACCGGACTGGATGGAGGGCCGGCTACCGTTGCGACGATCAGCGGCGGCACGATTAGCGGCAACCACACGATGACCACAAATAAAGACGCTTTCGGCGGCGCTATAGCCATAAGGAAAGGCGCGCAGTTAACAGTCTCTGGCGGTACGATCAGTGGAAACTATGCTGAAGCAAAAATAAAGAATTACACCAACAAAGAACGGTTTGCCAACGGCGGTGCAATCGCAGTTGAAAGCGGCACTCTGAATCTCACCGGAGGAACAATTACCGGAAATGTCGCGAAGAATACCGGAACAGCAACCGGTGCTGCCGCAAACGCGAGAGGCGCGGGTATCTACCTCGCCGAGGGAACTACGCTCAACGTATCCGGCAACCCGAACTTCGGCGGAGCGGATACGATTAATGCTGATGAGACGCATAGCTTTACACCGGGCGTCGGCAACCTGATGCAAACAACGCTCAGCGGCCAGAAAAACGGTGATCAAGATTATGTGAATGCACGTCAGGATATCTATATTGCAGGGTACAACGGTGTACAGGTTACATCTCTCAATGTTACCGGTAATATTACCAGTGGCGTAGGTTCGATATGGGTGTGGGTGGAAGACGGAAACAACGGCCCTGTTGATAACATTCACATCCACGAGGGAGACCAGTTTGGTTTCCATATAGCTGCCAGTGTCGCGGAATCCTCTCTAAACGCTTTCCGCAATGCAAGAACAGATACTGATTCCGGAGCAAGTGGAGCGGCACTATACGGTGTTAAAGGTGATGGTTCAACAGTGATTTGGGGGTACATCAGCGATATGAATTATCGTAAAGTAATTCTTCGCAAAGTACAGGCTGAGTCGAACGGAAACCCGACCTATGTCCCGTTAAGCGGCGCGATATTCACCGTTTACAAAGGAACAAGTACCGATCCGTATACTGTTAAGGACCCGAATAAGATCAAACCTGATGAAGTATTACAAAATCTGCAATCAAAATCAAGCGGTGTGATCTGGATAGGTATGCTTCCGTATGGAAAGTATTATATCTGTGAGACAACAATCCCGACCGGCTATAAGCAGATAACGACCGACGATAGCGACGGATACAACTGGTATATCCTGACTGTTAACGAAAAAGGTGTAGGATATGAAAAGGCAGATAAATCTGTCATTAATCAGATCCGTCCCGAAGCAAACAAACCATAATAAAATGACCCCCGGGCTTGGGTTCAGGTCCGGGGGTTTTTCTTTGTGTATTCAATTGATATTATGAAGTCATCTGTCTTTTGATTTCATCAGCTCGGCTAAGCGGCCGATGAGGGGGAGTTCTTTTGCTTTGCCTTTGGCGGCGTTTATCATTCCCGTAACGTTTAAGGCTATATGAACGGCGAGCCCCGAGTACATTATAAACGCAAAGATTATTACGGCGATACCGTTATAATAGTCGTGCAGAAACGAAAGGATCACCATATTGACCGCGAAGTATACGGCTTCCGCCGCGAAAAGCAGTAAGCCCTGCCGTCTGTGAAAACGCACGTAATCCGAATCGTCCGCTTCAAAAACGGCTATAAGTACGAATATCCACGCGTAGCACAAAACGGCTTTTGTTTTGTTCTGACTTATATCCGCTTCCTCAAATTCACTTGTGTGGTCGGTCTGTGACGGATCGCTTTTTTTGCGTCTGATCTCAGCCGTTTTTGCGGTCTGTTCATCTTTCTTTACTTCCGCTTCCGTGTTCAGAAGCACAAGCGTTCCGCAGTTATCGCAAACGGCGGCGCCGTCCTGCAGTTCTTTGCCGCAATTCTCACATTTTATCATCCGGCACCCCCGTTATTCGCTGAAGCGCTCTTTCAGTTCGCGCTCGTCCCTGTCCGCCTGCTCGTACAGCTCCAAAAGCTTTTCTTCAAGTTCTGCGCGCTCACGGTCGAGCTCCATCAGCTTTTTATAATCAAGCTCGTATTCCTTATATTCCGCCTCGATCTCTGAAAGCCGCAGCTCCGTCTTCTCCGTTTCCTTTTTATTTCTTTCCAGTCTCGATATGAGTTTTCTTTTGTCCGATCTGTTCTGCCGTTCTTCCTCATATCTTCGCTTGTTTTCTTCCTTATCGGGGCGTTTCGTCTCCGCCGCATCCGTGACAGGCGCGTTATCCGTATATTTCAGATAATCCGCGTACGTTCCGTGATAGTCCGCAAACGGATCCGCCGATATGTCGAGCACGCGCGTGCAGAGCTTGTTTATAAAATATCTGTCGTGCGATACGGCGATAATCGTTCCCTTGTATTCGGTCAGCGCGTCCTCCAACGCTTCACGGCTCTTTATGTCGAGGTGATTTGTCGGTTCATCGAGCAGAAGCACGTTGTTTGAGCGCAGTATCAGCTTTACCATCGTTAACCGCGCCTTTTCGCCGCCGGACAAAACGCTTACTTTTTTGTTCACGTCGTCGCCCTTGAACAGGAAAAGAGCCAGCGCCGAGCGGATCTCCGTCTGCGTCCGCTTTCCGTACTCGCTCCAGACCTCGTCAAGCACCGTGTTGTTCTCGTCAAGCTCCTGGTTTTCCTGGTCGTAGTAGCCGATGCTGACGTTGTATCCGAATTCATACGATCCCGAAGTCTGACGGAGCCTGCCGCGCAGTATCTTCATAAGAGTCGATTTCCCGCTGCCGTTTTTGCCGACGACGAACGCTCGGTCGCCGCGCTTTATCAAAAACGAAACGTGCGAGAAAAGCGGTTCCGCGCCGAATCTCATACCGAGGTCCGAAACCGTGAGCACGTCGTTTCCGGACTCCGAGCCCTCGGTAAATCTTATCCTGACGCCTCTGCGCTCCGCCTCCGGCGCCTCTATTTTTTCCATTCTGTCTATGGCTTTTTGCCGCGATTCCGCGGCGATTATATTCTTTTCACGGTTCCAGCGGCGCTGCTGCTCTATAAACGCCTCGAGCCGCGCTATCTCGCGCTGCTGATTTTCATAATGGCGCTTCTGTATCTCTCTGTCCGTTTTCTTCTTCTGCACGTATGCGCTGTAATTTCCGTTATACAGCTTTGCGTGTCCGTTTTCGATATCGAGTATCTTCGTCGCAACGCGGTCAAGGAAATATCTGTCGTGCGACACGACGAGCAGGGTGGAGGAAAGCGACGATAAAACGTCCTCGAGCCAGCCGAGCGTCTGTATATCCAGATGGTTTGTCGGCTCGTCGAGCAAAAGTATGTCCGGCGGTTTAATTATCAGTCTGCCGAGCGCAAGGCGCGTTTTCTGACCGCCCGAAAGCGAAGACGTCGGCAGATCCCATTCGCTCTGCGAAAAGCCGAGCTTTGTAAGATACGATCTGACGCGCCCTCTGAAATGGTCGCCGCCGTCCGCGGTGAACTGCTCCAGCTTCTGCGTGTAGTCCGAAAGATAATCGTCTGACAGCGTTATTCCGACGGAGTGAGTTATATCTATCCTTTTCCTCATCCGTTCTATCTCGGCCTCACGTTCGATAAGGTCGGAAAATGCGCTTTCAAGCACGGAATAGACCGTGCCTTCGCCGTCCGCCACCGCGTTCTGTTCGAGTATCCCGACAGTTTTGTCCTTTGATATATATACGTTGCCCCGTCCCTCATAGCTTCCGGTTATGAGCTTGAGGAGAGAGGTTTTTCCCGCTCCGTTTTCGCCGACGATACCGACGCGGTCGCCTTCCTGAACGGAGAACGACACGTTTGACAGTACGTCGCGCTCGCCGAAGGAGAGCGTCAGTCCGTCACATCCTAATACGATCATTTTTCCTTAACTCTCTTTATAAAATCTCTGTACCATAACGCGCCTTTTTTCGGTTTGCATTCAAGCGTATCGAAATCCGTTTCAAATATGCCGAATCTGTAGTTATAACCCGCCGTCCATTCAAAGTTGTCCATTAAGCTCCAGAGATAATATCCGCGCACGTCGTATCCCTCGTCTATCGCTTTTTCAAGCCAGTATAAGAAGCCGGAGACGTACTTTATCCTGTCGTCGTCCTGTATCGTTCCGTCCTTGCCGCGCGGCTCAGGACCTATTGAATACGTGCCGTTTTCGGTGACATATATCGGTATGCTGAGCTTATATAGCTCGTTTACGAGACGTATCGCGTCGTATATCGCTTTGGGATAGTATTCCGTTTTGTTGTTTAAGAAATTGCCGCCCTGCGAAAAATCCGCTTCCGTCTTTTTGTCCGCCGTTACGGGGACTCTGTTATAAACGTTCAGACCGTAAAAATCTATCGGACGGTGCATAAGCTCAAGATCGCCGTCGTATATATCCATAAGCGTTCCCTCGGATGCGAGGTGAGAAAGGATATAGTCGCTGTAAGAGCCGCCAAGGACCGGATCGGTGTAGAATTTCCAGTTGCGCTCGTCCTGATCCGTCATTATGGCTCTGTCCTCCTCCGTATCGCGGAGGGCGTGGCGTTTCCATATATCTATGACTATACCGATATCGCCCGCAGCGCCCGAAGCGCGGAACGCGTCTACCGCCGCTCCGTGTGCGACGAGTATGTTATGCCGCGCCTGATTTCCCTCTTTTTCGTTTGTTCTGCCAGGCGCGAAGCCGCCCAGTGCGTATCCGACGTACGCAGCGATAGGCTCGTTTACGGTCGACCAGAGCGGGACCGTATCACCGAAGACGGAAAACATTTTGTCCGCGTATTCGGCGAAATACTTTATGGTATCTCTGTTCACCCAGCCGTTTTTATCCTCAAGCGCCTGCGGAAGATCCCAGTGATAAAGCGTTACGTTCGGTTTTATGCCCGCCTCAAGCAGAGCGTCAAAACAGCGTTTGTAATAGTCAACGCCCGTTTGATTGAGCTGTCCCTTGCCGTCGGGCATAACGCGTGACCACGATATGGACATACGGTAGCTGTCGACTCCCGTGAATTTCAGATTTTGCAGATCGCGGTCAAATCTGTGATAACTGTCGCAGGCGACCGCGGGAGTCGTGCCGTTATGTATTTTTCCCGGCTTTGCGGCAAAAACGTCCCAGATGCTCTCACCTCTGCCGCCGTCCTTTGCGCCGCCCTCTATCTGTCCCGCCGACGTTGCAAGACCGAATATAAAATCTTTATCGAAACCCATATGAACCTCCCTGCTTTTTCATTATTATATAGTATAAAAAAAGAAAAATCAAGTACAAAACGGAAAATAAGGAATAAAACGGAAAAATACGGAATAGTATAAAACAAAAACACCGGAGGAATATATGTTTGTTTGGTCAGTAAAAGCGTCAACGCTCAAATTTGCCGCCGTGCTTGCGGTATCGGCGGCGGCGATAGGTATGCTTGCCGTTTTCCTGCCTAAAAATGAATTCAGGGCACAGACGGCGTCGGTTAAGCAGATAAGCAAAAAAGCGGCGGCGGAGGACGATATAAAGGAGTTTTTGTCCGCATACGGGTGGGAGGCGGCGGAGCTTCTCGACCGCGCGGAGGTCACTATACCGGCGGAATTTGACAGCGTGTACGAAAGCTACAATACGCTGCAGAAAAAGCAGGATTTCGATCTGTCAAAATACAAAAGAAAAACGGTCGACAGGTATACGTATAAAATCAACAATTATGAGGGCTATAACGGCACGGTCCTGGCTGACGTTATAGTTTATAAAAACAAGGTGATAGGCGGCGATATATGTTCCGCCGACGTCAACGGATTTGTGCACGGATTTTCAAAAAACGTGACCCTGCCTTGACAAAATACAAAAAAAGTTGTAAAATCATAGCGTCGGCGGTAACCCGGCGCGATTTTTTACGACTTATATAATAAAGGAATATAAAAGGTGGAAATATGGAAGACAGGCAGATAGTCGATCTGTTCTGGCAGAGGAGCGAAGAGGCGCTGCGGCAGACGGATATAAAATACGGCAAAATGCTTTTTTCCGTGTCGCTCGATCTCACACGTTCCCGGCAGGACAGCGAGGAATGCGTGAACGACACGTATCTTAAGGCGTGGAACAGTATGCCGACGGACAGGCCCGAAATGCTCGGTGCTTATCTTTCCAAGATAATCCGCGCCCTGTCCGTTGACAGATACAGAAAAAGAAGAGCGGAGAAGCGCGGAGGCGCCGCCGCCGTTACGGAGGAGCTGACGGAACTTATACCGTCCGACTTCTCAATGGATGAATACATAGATAACGAAGCGCTGAAAAACGCACTTGACTCGTTTCTTTCTGGACTCGATAAGGAAAAACGCGTCATATTCGTTAAACGGTATTATTTCTGCTCCGATATCGACGCGATAGCAAAGCAGACAGGTATGGGAGTATCCGCGGTTAAAACGGCGCTGTTCCGTATGAGAGAAAAGCTCAGAGCGGAGCTTGAAAGGCAGGGGCTGTTATGAAAAGCAATGAAAAATACGCGAACAGCCTTATGGACGCGATAGGAAAAATAGACGATAAATATATTGTCGAGGCGCAGTATTATACGCCGAAAAAACGTCTTCCGTCATACGTCAGGGGCGCGATAGGGCTTGCGGCGTCGCTTCTGATCGTGATGACCGCCGTTATACCGCTTTATCTTTTCGGCCGTATCGGTAAAAATACCGCGACGGACTCGCGTAAAGCGGGTCTGGCACTCCGGGCCGAGATGTATTCCGCGCTTATGAACAGCACGGCGAAATCTTATACGGAGCCTCCCGAAACGGACGGCGCGGCGCTCGTCTGGCAGACGGAGGGGGATATGGAATATCACGTTATCCCGATAGACGACCGCGACGGTATAATGATCATGTCTGCCATAGGCAAGCCGGTCGCAGAACCGGAGAAAAACGGCGTCAGAATATGGGTGGTGAATGAAGAAGGCTTGTATATGACGCCCGAGCTTATAAGGTCGGACGGAAACACTGATGTTAAGGCGTTTGACTATCTGCCGGAGCTTCAGATCACGGACGGTACGGCAAGTCTGATACTGAATATAGTAAAGGAGAAAGAAAAATGAAAAGGACCGTATTGCTTATCTGTTTATTCTTATCGGCTGTCATGATACTGCCTTCTTGCAGCAGGGGCAGTATGAGCGCGCCGAATGAAAACGGGTATTCAAGGAGAAACGAATACGCGGAGTATCAAATACCGGAAAACGAAAATTACGATCCCGAAGGCAAAAAGATAACGGAAAACGAATTCATAAAAACCTCTGACAACAGGGTATCGACATTTTCCGCGGACGTTGACACGGCGTCTTATACGTATTTAAGAAGGAAACTGAAAAACTCAAACCGCCTGTCCGAAATAACCGATAAATCCGGCAATATACGGACGGAGGAGCTTATAAATTATTTCAGCTACGGTTATAAGGAGCCGGAGAACGGCGATCTGTTCGGCGTTACGGCAAAGCTTACAAGCTGTCCGTGGAACACCGGAAACGAACTTCTGATATTGGGACTGCAGACGGAGAAGGCGCGGATAAGCGCGGAAAACAACCTGGTGTTTCTGATCGACGTATCGGGTTCTATGTACGGCGAAGACAAGCTCCCGCTTCTGCAAAAGACCTTTTCATATCTTTTGTCCGCACTCGACGGGGACGATACGGTGTCTGTAGTAACGTACGCCTCGGGCGAGTCCGTCGTGCTTGACGGCTGTCCCGGGAACAAAACGGAAACGATAAGAGACGCCGTCAATTCGCTTACGGCGGGCGGCTCGACAAACGGAGAAGCCGGGATGAAAACGGCGTATCAGATAGCCGAAAAACACTATAAGCCAAACGGAAACAACAGGATAATACTGGCGTCGGACGGAGACCTGAACGTCGGGATAAAAACGGTCGACGGAATAAAATCGTTCGTTTCCGAAAAGCGCGGAGAGGGCGTATATCTATCCGTTCTCGGCTTCGGTTACGGTAATTACCGCGACAGTATAATGGAGACTATAGCCGACTGCGGCAACGGCGTGTATTATTATATAGACGGAGAAGAGGAAGCGGAAAAAGTATTCTGCGACGATCTTCTGTCAACGCTTTATACCGTTGCGGAGGACGTAAAGCTTCAGATATCGTTTCAGCCGGACAGCGTCGCCGAATACAGACTGATAGGGTATGAAAACAGAGTGATGCCGGCGGAGGATTTTCACAATAACGAAAAGGACGCGGGCGAGCTCGGAGCGGGACACCGCGTCACGGTATGCTATGAATTGAAGCTGAAAACGGGACTGTCCGACACGGATGAGCTGTTTGATCTTTCCGTAAGATACAAAAAGCCGAAAACGGAACGGGTGATACAAAATGATTACAAGATGATATATCAGCAAATAAAAACCGAGCGCGACGCGGATACGAATTTCATTTCAGCGCTTTGCGAGCTTGGTATGCTTCTGCACGAAAGCAAATACGGCGGTAACGTAACGCTTTCGGGCGTGAAAAATCAGCTTTCGCTGTACGATTATTCCTCCGACTACTACAAATCCCAGCTCGTCACGCTTCTATCAAGGATAAAGGACGACGTTAAGGGGCAGACAAACGATTTGCAATAGCATGTTTCAATTGCGTAAGCACAATTCAAAAGCCGCAGGCTCAATTCATGCCCGACATGGCAATTCATTCTGATATTAGATGAATTGACGGCTTGCGCCGTCATGAATTGCTTTGCATGAATTGACGCTTTCGCGTCATGAATTCTCGCTGTCGCTCCATTAAATGAATAAAGGCTGCCAGTCGGCAGCCTTTGTCCATCTTTCGCTTATTATTCGGCGGGGTTCGGTGCTCCTACGGGGCAGACGCCTGCGCAGGCGCCGCACTCTATGCATTTCTCCGCGTCGATAACGTATTTTCCGTCGCCTTCGGATATGGCTCCTACGGGGCACTCAGCCTCGCATGCGCCGCAGCTCAGGCATTCATCACTGATTACGTATGCCATGGTAAATACCTCCCATTGATTTATTTGCGGTTACAGTATATCATATATTTTATGATTTGTCAAATGTTTTTTTTAAATAAAGGTAAATAATTTTAGGCGCTTTTGTCTTATTTTTTCATTTTATCGTTCTCGGCGTGTACGTGTAAAAGCTTTCGTCATATATAACGGTCTGTTTGTCTTTCTGTTTGTTCAGCATCTCCTCAAAAATATGCTGTCTGTAAAACGATACGAAATATTTACCGAGGTTGCTTTTGATATATTCGTCGTCCTTTGCAAGTCTTTTGACTATATGATAGCCGTAAGGTGCCGTGATGACGCCGCTTATCTCGCCCTCGGAAAGGGAGAAAGCCGTGTCGGACAGGATCTCGGAAATATCGTTTTTCGCCATATAATATCCCACGTCGTCGTATTTAGTCTCCTCGTCCTCGCTGTACTGCTCCTTCAGCTCCTCAAAATCCGCACCGTTTTTCAGCTTTTCGTAAAGCTCTTTTATAAGCGTTTCGTTTTCGTTTTCGTCGTCGCCCTCGTCGTTAAGTATAAGTATATGGTCGGCGCGTATGACGTAATTGTCCAGATAACGCTTTACGAGCGCCGTATCGGAGGATATTTTGGGTCCGGAATCCATAGAGGTGAGATATTCAAACAGCTTATCCTCAAGCGCCGCTGTTTCCTCTACGTAACAGTTCACGTCTTCCGTCAGAAAATACGCGTCAAGCATCTGATAATACGCGTAATCGTTCTCGTACTGAGATACGCGCTGTGTGTAAAGATCCTGCTTTATCTTTCTTTTATCCATCTCGTCAAGCTCAACGTTGTACTGCGACGCAAGAGAATAAACCGCGTAATTCCGGCGTATGTAGCGGAGGACCTCGTTTCTGATCTTTTCCGTATAGTCGTTTTTGTCCCAGTAGCTGTCGTTATCTCTGTCGTAGCGGTATTTTACCGCGGCGTAATAATATCTGAAAACGGCGTACGGAACTTCCTCGCCGTCTATTTTCAACGGTGATCCTATGCCCGATATATCCGTCATCACGTAGCTTTCCTCATCCGTTTCCGTATCCGTGCCGGCGTCCGTCTTTCCGCACGAAAAGGAGGATAAGAGCAGTGCGGATAAAAGCGTTAATAACAGTATTTTTTTCATTCGGTTGCCTCCGATATATATGATGTATCCGTATCGGCTTTGGAGTTTTCAACGTATTCCCCCGCCTTTATGCCGAAATATATGAAAGCGGCAAAAAGTAAAAGCAGAACGCCGAAAACGATGAACCAGACCGCGGACGGGCGTTTTATTCTGTTTTTGCCGTAATTTAAGCTTGCGCTTCTTTTATGTTTCATAAAAGCTCCGAAAATTTACAAATGCGGATATATTACCGCTTGAATTTCTTTATTGTTTATGATATTATTATTACACACGGAGGTGCTTATGGCTGAAGAATATACAGATTACGAGGGTATGCGGGCGAATTCCCACAAGGTCCTGAAAACCGTTTTGAAAATAATAGTGATAGCGCTGATACTGTTCGTCTACGGCGCCGTTATGATACGCTCCTGCGCAAGAAAGCCGCAGAAGCATATACTTTATTCAAACGCCCTGAAAGCGGAGCTTTCGGAGCGCGGCGGGACGGATATTTATTATCAGTCCCCGTACGACAAGATAAACAGAAACGACGAGGGGACGTTCCAGTTCTCCATAAGCGACTGCTATTATATCCCGGCGACGAAACAGCTTCAGGTCACGGTCAGATACAATCTCGCGGTGCTGAACGACGTAAAGGAAAAATACGGATTACGGGATGCGCCGACGGAAGACTGTTTTGACTATTCGCTTCTGTTCGAGGACGGCTCAAGAGAGCTGTCGTACAGCTATTCGTCTTACGTAAGCGGCAGATACCGTTTTATATATCTTTTGTTTGAAAACGTCGATCTTGACGAGTATACCGCCGTTCATTACGAGCCGGAGGATGCGGCGATAACCGCGTCGAACGGACGGATCATAGCGCACGAAACTGATGAAAACGGCAAGAACATACTCTATGAAACGGATGAGAACGGCGACGCGAAGGTATATACGCGCACGTTCGTCAGCCTTGAAACGTATTACCGGGACGACGTAAACTATACTAAAAAGCCGCTTTCCTCGCTTATGGTGTTCAACAGACTTTACAACTTTGAAAAAGTAAAGGATTATGAAAAGCTTATAGATTTTGACGGTAAGTTTCCGATAATAAAAGTCAGATGAAACACACGGGTTTACGCTTTTTGCGGCGTAAGCCCTTTTTCTATCGTCTTTTGTATATCACTATCCATCCGTCAAGCTTATAATACACCTTGAAGTCCGGATCTTTTTCGTATTCCGGCACGAGGTTGGTCCCCTCGGGTATACGCAGGTCGAGTATCACAAAGTCAAGCTCATCCTTGTGTTCCGTGTATTTTATCTCGTACAGCTCGCGCCGCTTTGACGCGGGTGCGCAGTAGAACGTTGTCGAGCCGACGGAGGCTTCCTCGGGGATCGAGTATATGGCGGTGCGGACTGCGTCGTACTGCTGTTTCTGCACAAGATAGCTTTCAAAGTAATTCGGTCTCTGCCATACGCTGTTTGCGCAGATGATCACGACTGCGACGGCGGAAAAGGTCCCGAGCGTGCGTTTCAGCCGGTCCGACATATCCGCAAAATTGATCATCGCGGCAAAGAACAGGAACGCAAGCGGACCGTACGTATACTGGAAGAATATACCATGCTGATACACGTAATCCGACATAAGATTTATAAGAACGAGCGGAAGGATGAGCACGTATCTCGACAGCTTTTTTGTGATAAGCGGCATAAATCCGAGAGGGATGAACATCCTGAGCATAAATTCTATCTTGTTTTCCGCCGCAGCGTCCGCCGTCGTATCGAACATCTGCCGCACGACGTAAGCCGGGTCTTTTATGACGTTCTGCACGACCGTCAGAAGCGTGTCGCTGCTTGTCGTCATATAATTCGCGTATCTTTCATCCATCGTCCCCTCGCCGAAATTACGAAGCAGAAGCGTCGCCGTGACAAAATATGCGGCGGAGAGCAGGATCATATACAGACCCTTGAATTTTCCGCGCTTTTCCGCTGTCAGAAGCACGAACAGACCCGCGAAGATCACGTAGACCGCCGCGTCTTCCTTTACGAGAAGAACGAGGACGGAAAAGGTGACGATACCGTACCACTTATCCTTTAAAATGAAATAAAACAGCCACAAAAGCAGTGGAGCAAGCATTTTATTCTCGTGCAGATCGTAAAAGCATCCGCCCGCAAGCGCGGGATAAAGCGCGTAAATAAAAGCGAAAGCGCAGGCGGCTTTGTTTGAAAGCCCAAGCTTTTTGCAGATCATCACCACGGGCACGACGCCGGAGGCGAGGAATACCGCCTGACAGACCATAAGCGTGGCAGGCGACGGGAATATCGCGTAAAACGGCAGGAAAAGATAATAAGCGGGCGATATGTGTACGGAAAAATGGGACATCAGAACGTCGCGCTCGCTCGTTACGAGCGGCATGAGCGTCGTTTTCATATAGTAGAACATCTGAGAGAAGATGCCGAAATCGTAATTCGGAGTTGAATGCGTCAGATATCTGCAAACCGTCTGCACGCTGACAAAAAGCGCAAAATACAGCGCCGCGGATACGGCTGCCGCAATAAGAACTCCTTTCGGTACGCCGCCTTTGAGCGCGGGCGCGTATCCGTCACGGAAAACGTATACGCAGATAATGAGAAGAACAAGCGACGCGCCGAAGGAAAACCAGATATCCGTCGTCTCAAAAACGGCGAACACCGCGTACGCCGAATAAACGGAAAGCAGTATGAAACGCTCTGTCTTAAGCGAATCCACAAACGTGAATACGACGCAGAGCAAAGCGTAAAAGCCGACAAGAGAACCGATGAAGGGCAGAAACGGAACGCGTCTGAAAAACACGACGTTGTCAAACGGAACGGGGAAGACGATGATCATAAACAGCACGCACGATAAAAACAGCGCGGTGAAAAAGCGCAGCGTCAGTTTTTCCGCGTTGTTGGTCTTGATCCTCTGCCCGATGTTCATATAATTACTTCCTTATGATCTTACAGCCGTTTGACCGGAGTATTTCCGCTATTCCGTCAGTACCGACGATATGTGACGACGCGACGGCGACGAAAACGCGCTCGCCGTCCGAGAGATATTTCAATACTTCCTCCGCCATCGCCTTGTTCCTTCCTACAAGCATGATACTGTAATATTCGTCCATTTTCGCTTTTAGCGCCGCGTCGGGATACACTGCGTTCCTGCTTCCTTCGACCGCGCGCTCGAGCGCCCTCATCTCGCCCGTTCTGTAAAGCTGATCGTAATAATCGTACGACGTTGAGCCTCTGTTGTTGAGCGACGATATGATAAAATACTCATATACTTTATCCGATACGGATCCCGCAAGCTCGCTCTGACGCGAAGCGCCCTCAAGCTCGTATATCTTTTTTCCGTCCGTTTTCGCCTTGTTCAGAATATATCTGTCCGTTCCGTATTCCGTGCTGTATCCGTACGTTTTGATTGAATACCGCTCTATCATCGAATACCATTCTGCGGCGGTGTATTTATCGTATTTTTCGTCGTATTCGCCCTCTTTTGCGGTTATGAAAGATACGGCGGCGTTATACACGCGCTCCGATAAGTGATCCTTTATCGTCGTGCCGTCGGTATAAGTCGCCGGGGCGCCGTCCTGTTCTTCCGTCAGATCGCATTCCGACGCGACGGCAGAGCAGTAGGAATAAGCGTCCTCTATAACGTCGGGAAGCGGAAAAAGAGTATCGTCCTTTCCCGTGTTGTTCGTGCCGAAAAGATAGCAGCGGTGACCGTCCTGATCTTCAACTATCCAAAGGGCGGGATAGGAGCTGTAATCTGACAGCGATGATATAAACTGAAAACACCCCGAAAGCATAAGCGCGCCCGCGGTTGCCGCAATACATAAAATAACGGATAACACCCTTTTCATATAACTACCATTCCTTTGTATATTTTATAATACTACACTAATTTGCCAATCTTAAAAATTCTTTGTGAATAAAGCGTAAAAGCGAATAAAAACGGACGGATATTATTTCTTTTGCGCCGTTATGACAATAAAATTTATAATTTGTTTATCCAATTTGTGATTTTGCACTATTGCATTCTTTTATATTATATAGTATAATGATAAGACAATTCTGAAAGGAGTATGTTGATGCTGTCATCAGTTAAAAGCTTTGCAATAGCCTTTGCGGTCGGGATTATCATATTCGGGCTGATCGGATATTTTGCGGCTCCGCAGATAAAGTCGTTGACGGACGGCTTTCTGACCCCCCAGGATGAAGAAACGGGAGAGGCGCAGGAATACGTAGTTCCCGAGGTTCCGGAAGCGAATAAAGGCATAGTAAATAAAAACGTCAAATTCCCCGCGCACAAAAGCTTCACGCTTCTGCTCGTAGGCTCGGATTATCAGCCGGACGTGTTCTCGGATTACCGCATTTCGGTGCAGAATACCGCAGACCCGGAGCAGCTCGCCGCGCACGGACGTCACTATAAGGCGGACGTTATAATGCTCGTCAGATACAACGCGGACACCGGAGTTGCCATGTTTTCGGCTGTCCCCGCAAGCCTTATGGTCACGGCGGCGGGTATACAGATGCGTTTGTGCGACGTGCTTGAAAGAAAAAATATATCTTACTTTTCCGATCTTGTAGCCGGAATAACAGGTATGCCGATAGATTACTATATATGCTGCCGTATCGCTCTGTTCGATCAGATCATTGACCGCTTAGGCGGCATCAAATACGACGTGCCGCAGGATATGTATTATCAGGACGAGGAGGAGAGGATAATAACCCCCGGCGCCTCGCGCGATCCGATACCGATACTTGACGGGAACGGAAATCCCGTGCTCGACGAGCTCGGAAATCCGAAGACCATACCGCCCGGAAAAGCGTTTACGATAAATCTCAAGCGCGGGATACAGGTGCTTGACGGAGAAAAAGCGACGTGGGTCCTGCGTTATAACGGCTACGCAAACGGTTTTGTCGGCAGACGCGAAACGGTGGTCGGCTTTTTCAGATCGTTCTTTGAGCAGTTCGCTCGCGAGGAAAACCGCGCCATGCTCTCCGGAATAGTATCGCTTCTCAACACCTCGCCGTCGGCTGATACGAATATGACGCCGTCCGATTTTGAGGATCTGGCGGATACGATCCTCGCGTATTCAAAATACGAGAAGACAAACGCGACGTTCCCGTGTACCGTATCGGGAAGCGGAGACGGCGAAAGAGTGTCGTTTTCAAGGAATACGGTGTATTCCGTTTATGAAAAATACAAGCTTCAGTAAGGAGACTATATGAAAAATACCGAAAAAACAATGGATAAAATAGTGGCTTTATGCAAAAACAGAGGCTTTGTCTACGCGGGCTCCGAGATCTACGGCGGGCTTGCGAATACGTGGGATTACGGACCTCTGGGCGTAGAGCTGAAAAACAATATAAAACGCGCTTGGTGGAAGAAATTCGTCCAGGAATCAAAATACAACGTCGGGCTTGACGCGGCGATACTTATGAATCCGCAGACATGGGTCGCATCCGGTCACCTCGCGGGCTTTTCCGACCCGCTTATGGACTGCCGCGAATGTCACGAGCGTTTCAGAGCGGACAAGCTTATAGAGGATTATTGCGCGGAGCAGGGAATAACGCTGTCCAAACCGATCGACGCGTTCTCACAGGCGGAGATGAAGCAGTTCGTCGAGGACAACAATATCCCGTGTCCGTCCTGCGGCAAGCACAATTTCACGGATATACGCCAGTTCAACCTTATGTTCAAGACGTTCCAGGGAGTTACCGAGGACGCGAAGAACACGGTATACCTCCGTCCCGAAACGGCGCAGGGCATATTCACCAACTTTGTAAACGTTCAGAGGACGACGAGAAAAAAAGCGCCGTTCGGTATCGGACAGATCGGTAAATCTTTCAGAAACGAAATAACGCCCGGCAACTTCATATTCAGGGTACGCGAGTTTGAGCAGATGGAGCTTGAATTCTTCTGCAAGCCCGGTTCCGACCTCGACTGGTTCGATTACTGGCGCAGCTTCTGCCATAACTGGCTTTTGTCAATAGGTCTGAAGGATGAGAACATCCGTCTGCGCGATCACGATAAAGAGGAGCTCTGCTTCTACTCAAAGGCGACGACGGATTTTGAATTCCTGTTCCCGTTCGGCTGGGGCGAGCTCTGGGGCGTGGCGGACAGGACCGATTACGACCTGACACAGCATCAGAACGTATCAGGCAAGGATCTCACGTATTTTGACGCGGAGACGAACGAGAGATATATCCCGTACGTCATAGAGCCCTCGCTCGGCGTTGAGAGAACGTTCTTGTCCGTCGTGTGCGACGCGTACGACGAGGAGGAGCTCGACGGCGGCGACAGCCGCGTGGTTCTCCGTCTGCATCCCGCGCTGGCGCCGTTCAAAGCGGCGGTCCTGCCGTTATCCAAGAAGCTTGCGGACAACGCGGGCGAGATATACGCAGAGCTTTCCAAATATTTCAGCGTGGATTACGACGACGCGGGCTCGATAGGCAAGCGTTACAGACGCGAGGACGAGATAGGAACCCCGTTCTGCATAACGTATGACTTCGACTCGGTCGAGGACAAATGCGTCACCGTGCGCGAGCGCGATTCAATGGAGCAGGTAAGGATACCGATAGACACGCTCGTATCGTATCTGACGGAAAAAACAGCCTTCTGATATGGGAGACGGCAGATTTTTCCGTTATATCAAGTCAAAACGGGTAAATTCAATGCGTTACAAGCGCGAGCTTGCCGCAAAAATATGCTCGCATAATATGAAATACGTCACCGTATCTAAAGGCGAGGCGGGCGACGTGGTTATAGGCAGGGATTGCCTGTGCCGCGCGGACGAAAGCTTCTTTACCGTCTCCGACGGAGGCGGGAACCTCATATTCAAAGTCGGGATGGAAAACGTAAAGCTCTTTGAGCTTATGTCCCTTGACGGCGCCGTGATATCCGGCAACGACGAGGTGAGCGGTGAATACAAGGAGATTACCGCGCACTATTCATATTACAGATAAAACAAAAAACTGCAGTTTTTTACGGCTGCAGTTTTTTATTTAATACAGTTTTTTATTCTATGTTCACGGTCGACCATGAGACGGATTCGGATACCGTGCCGTTGCCTGCCTGCCCCTCGGCGTTGCTTCCGTTTATCTTAATCGCGCCGGTATCGTCAAGATACGCGATGAATGCAAAACCCGCCGCCGTGTCTTTGATGCCGCCTGATATCAGAAGCGTCGGCGTGCCGCCCGTTACCGCAGTACCTATGCATCCGCCGTTGTTTATGCCGTATCCGTAAAGCGCGCCCGCCTCGGTCAATATAGTCATATCGCCGTGGTGGATGCAGGCCTTTGACACGCCCGAAACGGAAATACGCTGTGCGCCGCGGCTTCCGCTGCCCTGACCGAAGCCGTTTACGTTCCGCCAGCCGGCGTAATAAAGATCGCCGCTCTCCGTCACCATCAACAGCTCATGTTCGCCGCTTGAGATGAAGACGACGTCCGTTAAGAGCTTGTGCGGAGTCGTTATGTTCTCGTCGGAATCTCTGAACTTGTTCCAGCGTCCGTCGCCCATAATGAAGCAGTCGCCGTTATTATCTATAAAAGCCGAGTTCCTGCGTCCCGCCGATATCATGACCGCGCCGTCCGCTATCTTTCTCATTCGCGTTACCGTGCCGCCCTCGTCTTCTTTACCGAGCTGACCGTAGCTGTTGTTCCCGATGCCCCAGACGGAGCCGTCCTGGTCGAGGATAAGCAGATGGTCGAAGCCGACGCTTATCTGCACGGGCGTGCCGTCGTATTCAAGAAGCGTCCATTTTGACGAATTCGTTTCAAGCCCCGGGATGTTCGGGGCGCCTATGGTGTAAATATCGCCATCCTTCGTCAGTATAGCCGCCGTAATATTGTCGTTATGATTTTCGTAGTCGTTGCTGTGGCAGACCTCTATCTGCGCCACGTTCTCACGCACGAGCGTGGGCTTTGTAACGACTGCCTCTGACGCGCCGGCGCCGAGCACGTTATTGCTGTTGCTGCCCCACGCGTACAGCTTTCCGTCCTCCGTGAGGTAATACATCTCGCAGCCTCCCGCGACTATGCCGGAGCGCACCGTGAGATCCCGGGAGCGAGAAAGCTTTTTTGTTTCAAAGCTTATTTCACCTGATTTATCCGTCGTAATGACGGCTTTGTTTCCCTCAAAGCGCGTCGCCTTTCCGTCGCAGTCGGTAAATATAATCGCGCTGAGCTCAAAGCCCTCCTTCGCCTCTGCGCTGACGGTCGCCGTGATACTCTTGTCAAATTTAGCTATCCACGGATCGCCGACCGCTTCGCCGTTCACGGTGACGGACAGACGCGTTTCCGAAAAGCCGAGCGATAAAAAGTTTCCGCTTATGCTCATGAGATAGCTTTCCGACACGTTGAAATAATTGCAGAGATAGCTTAAGGCGTATCCGTTTCTTCTCTGTACGAACTGACGCATATCCGCGATTGACGTGTTATAGTTATCCATGCTCGCGCCCCAGCGTTCCGTCTGCAGATACTCTATCGGAGCGCGCTCCGCCGCTATTTTGTTCAGCTCCTCCTCCATTGAGGACGGGACGTACACCTCGTTCAGCACCTGATAATATCTTGAAAGAAAACGTGCCTTGAACGAATTGTTCGATAAAAGGCGGCAGATCATAGAGCTTGCGACCGTGCTCATCGCGCCGAGCCAGCCGATATAGTTCGAGACCTCGGTGGTGTCGTTTCCACCCTTGTAGAACGATATGCCCATATCGAGATCGAGCATGACGAAGTGCCAGCGGTTGTCCGCGCCCGACGGATCGTCTGCCGCTCTGTTGCGCCATACCTTTATATTGTTTCCCGGAAAATCGAGCGAACTGAAATAAATGCGGGAGATGAACAGATCGATAAGCGAATCTACGTCTAATTTTCCCGTCACGTATTCATAGTTTTTCTGATCCGTAAGGTCGTTTTGCCTGATGAAATCGACGAGTTCGTTGAAATCGTCCGCGTCGTCCTCAAGTCCCGACGTTACGATAAACGGCGCGTTCTGATCCGTATGTACCTGCGAATAATCGCTTTCAATCAGCGCGACGTTGTCCTTGTCTATGCCGTAATGAGACTCAACGTAATCGCCGCTGTAACGCTCGCGCGCGTTGTAAATGCCCCAGAAATCGCCGTTTATGAACACAAGCACCGGCGCGTACGCCATCGTATCCGCGTACATCGCGCGGCTCACGCGCTGCATATAAGCGTCCCTGATATATGAGTTTCCGCAGTCGTTTCCGGAATTCCGCAGGAGCAGGCGCGAAAAATCTGTTATCGCCTGACCCTTTGAGTTTGTCGCATATCCGTCAAAAAGGTCGAAATTCAGCTTTGATTCCGTTCCGTCGTCCGTGTTTTCGGAGCCTTTTATAAACACCTTCATCGAGCGCATACCGGTGCCGGACGAGCCGTGACCGCTTACGGCAAGCTCAACGTTCGAATAACCGCGGCGCACTCCGTTTTTGTCGAAAACCTCGAGAAACGCGTCTCCGCGCGTGTTCGGGTCGTTTGACGACGGGTTGAAATTGTGATAGAAGCCGGGATCTCCGAACATCTGCTCCTTTTCAAGCGATATGGACATTACCGTAACGCCGTATTCCGCCGCTTTTTCACTTATGAAATATGAATTGGTGTACACTCCCGTGTATTTTTCACCGTCGAACGCGCAGGCCTTTATGACGTGCACGCCTATCATCGTCGAGCTGTTGGAGCCGATATTTCTCACGAATTTCAGTCCCTGTACGTACGTGCGCCCGAAATTCGTTTTCGTCGTGTCCTTAAGATTGACGGCTCCGCTGTATTCGTGCCTTGTTTTCGATGTGAGCGGGTCCGAGCCGTCTATTGTAAAATATATCGTACCGTAGCCCTCGGGAGCGGACAGCTCAAGCGAAAGCGGCTCCGTGTAAAATCCCGCGGCGTATGAAAAACGCACCTCGTCGAGTTTGCCGCCTGTGATCTTTGCACGCTTTCCGTCCGACGTTTCAGGCACGATCTGCAAAAGCTTTTCGGTAGTGGCTTTAGTCAGATTCTGCAGATAATATCCGCTGTCGCGCTTGAGCGCGGTCCTTACCGCGATCTTGTTTTTAGAGTAATCGGAGACGTAACCCGTATCGAAAACGTATTCGTCCGTCGCGACAAAATATGAGATCATCCCGGGTATCGTTTCGGGCGCCGCCGATTTGTCGGGCTTTCTGCCCGCCGGCGCAAGGATAAGCTTTATATCCTTGTTGTTCAGCATCACGTCCCATTCCGCGTCGTGATCCGTTATTTTAATGACCTCGTACGACGTATCGTATTTTGACGTTCTGTCCGAGACGGATGCGCAGCGTATCAGATAGCTTTTGCCGCCGTCAAGTGAAACGTCCGGAAGACGGAAGCGGCTGTATTCGCTTTTTTTGCCGGACCTGTAGTAAAGCGCCAGACGTCCGAGCCCGAGCGGGGAAGAACCGGTGTTGCAAAGCTCGATAAAACTGTGCTCGCAGGCGGCCGTACTGCTTCCGCCGTTGCCGTAGACCTTCGATATGACAAGAGCGCCGTATTCTTTCAGATCAAGATCCGGCTCCGGCGTTTCGGTCTCCGTATCGGCGGCTTCCGTTTCCGTGACTGATTTCGTATCCGTTTCAGCCGTAGTGTCCCCGTTATTTCCGTCGCAGCCGTATCCGAAAAGCATCGCCGCGCAAACGAAAAGCGAGCATATTATTATAAATATCCTTTTATGTCCGTATTTAAAATCCATAACCTTAATTTCCTCAATGATCCGCGGGATCGCACAATAATACATATTATATCATCTCTCATAAATATATCACAAAAACGCATTTTAGTCAATAGCTTTTTATAAGTTTAAAAAATGGTCTTTACTTTTTGACGGATATGGTGTATAATATCAACAAATAAAGCGTCGGAGAAGGATATGAAAACGATCATACAAGAAAAACGTATCATAACGCGCGTCATCTGTATGCTTTTAATATTATCTGTTTTATGCGCGACCGCCTGCACTACCGTGCAGACGCAAACGGAAACCGCTGACGGACCGGAGACCGGGGAAACTGCCGGAACGGTAACGGAGGCTTTGACGGAGCCCGGGACGGAAACCGAAAAAGCTCCCGGATATCACGGCGGTGTAAAGATCAAGCCGGTCGATCCGGTCGTATATCCGTACATAAAAAACGTACGCGCTTATCTTGAGGCGGGACCGGACGCCGACGTCGTCGATTTTATGAAAAAGAACAACGATCAGCATGAGGATATAACGATAGAATGGGAATACGACGGGGAGGACGAAATATCGTCTTATATATTCGAGTATTCTCTTAACGAGGATCTCTCCGACAGTACATCCGTAACGCTTTCCGCCGCAACTGAAAAGAGAAAGCTGACCAATCTTTACAAATCTGCGAAATATTACGTTCGCGTGACGGCAAAGGGAAAAAATACGGAGACGTCCGATACGGTATCGTTTGAAACGACGTCGACGGGTCCGAGGATAATGAACGTCGGCGGACATTACGGCAACGTGCGCGATCTCGGCGGCTACGTTACCGAAGAGGGTCTGACCGTTCTTCAGGACAAGGTGTTCCGCGGCTCCGCGCTCGACGACTGCGTCAACGCGGACAAGAGCACGCTCACGAGCGTCGGCAAAAAGTATTTCAACGACGAGGTCGGAATAAAAACAGAGCTCGATCTGCGCGGTACGAGTGAAAACTGCGGCAGGACGACACCCGCGCTTCAGAGCGCGGAAAACTATATCCAGGTACCGATAGTCAATTTCCAGGCGGCGTTTTATAAAGAACAGGCGGGACTTTATAAAAAAGTCTTCCTTGTATTCGCGGATGAGAAAAATTATCCCGTATACTTCCACTGCGCCGCGGGAGCGGACAGAACGGGCACCGTGGCGGCCATACTTTTAGCGCTTCTCGGAGTCAAAAAAGAGGAGATCATACAGGATTTTGAGATCACGTCGTTTTCAAAAGCGGGAGAGAGATCAAAGGTCAGACTTATGCCCGTTCTGAACGGCCTTGAAAGATACAACGGAGATACGCTGAGTCAGAAAACGGAAAACTATCTGTATTCCATAGGGCTGTCAAAAAAGGAGATCTTCAGCATAAAAGCGATAATGCTCGGGCTTGACGAAAACAGCTTTGAGGAAAAGCCGGTATACGAGCTTCAGAAAAGAGATTTCCGATATACGACGGCTAAGGGCGGCGGTCTGACGTTGACCATGCTTGAAGAAGCGGAGGCGTCGTCCGTCGAGATAAACGGCGTACCGATACCGTTTGAACAGACGGGAAAGAAGATAACGCTTCCGGAACAGGCGCTCGGTACCGTCGGCAAAGGAGAATTTGACGGCACGGTAAAATTCAAAGACGGCGGCTCTCTCGGGTTCGGCGTTATAATAGACGAGGCGGATATAACGGATGACCTGAACGTGACGCACCGCATATCGGGCGGGACGGGCTCAAATTATACGTACGTCTTTCTGTCTTATACAAAGGACATATTTGAGGGCATAGAATATCACTTCCATTCAAGACCCGCGGATTTCCCGTCGGTCGAAGCGAATATCCTGATAAACGGCGTATCGCTCGAGGAGCTGAACAAACAGAGTATGAGCAAATACACGTTTTCGGAATTTCCGGGCAGCAGCGTCGACCGTCACAAGGTCCCCGTAACGCTTCTGTGTCAGGGCGATACCGTGTCCCTGCTCATACACACGGGCTGGCTTTCGCAGTATCTCGGAGGCAAAAAGCTGAACGTCACCGTAACAAAGGATTTTGAATTCACGCATAACGGCATACGTTATTACATAACAAGAGACAAATCGTACGACAATAAGAATTCAGGCTTCACCGAATTAAAATAGAAGAGGGTACAAAGATGAAAAGAAGAAAAATAATATCAGTCCTGCTTTCGGTTTTGTCGGTATTGTGCGTCTGTTCCTGCGCCGCGCAGGACAGCGCGACCGAAACGGCGGAGGCGAGCGCTGATGCCGTGTCCGTGACGCAGACAGTGACCGAAGCTCCCGCCGATACGGAAGACGAGAGCTACACAGCCGATCTGCCCGATGAGAAATTTGAAGGTGATTTCAACATTCTGATAGAGGGGACGTTCTGGAGTCCCGCCGATTCGCTGTATTACGAGGAATCGTCAGACGACGCCGTGCTTGACGCGGTGTGGAGAAGACAAACGCAGATCAAAGAGCAGTTCGGCGCCGACGTGACTGTCACCCCGAGCAGCGATACGACAAGTACGCTTAAAAGAAGCGTAAAATCGGGCGACGGCTCGTACGACGCCATAATCACGCGTATGCCGCTCATCGCCGCGAGCGCGAGCAACGGCGATCTGATGGATCTGAGGAGCGCCGAGGGTCTTGATCTGTCCAAAAAATACTGGAATCAGAGTGCGAACGAGGCGTTTTCCATAGGCGGCAGAGTGTTCTGCACCGTCGGCGATATCATAAACACCGACGACGAGGTCACGTGGATAATGATGTTCAACAAAAAGCTTGCAAAAAGCTATGATCTGGAGGACCTTTATACAGTCGTAAAGGAGGGACGCTGGACCTTCGATTATTTTTACAGGCTTTTAAAGGAAACGGGAGCGTCAAAGGAAAACGGAGACGGCAAGTGGGATTATATGGATTCCTATGCGCTGTCCACTCACAGGGATATGGCGTACGGCTTCTTCTACGGAGCGGGGCTGAAATTCATAGTTAAGGACGCGGACGGTCTGCCCGTGCTCAACAATACGGAGAACGAAAAGGTGCAGAAGGTGCTCGATTATTCTCTTAAGGTGATGCGCGAGGACAATTTGACGCTTGACGCTCACAAATGGGTAAACGCGCACCCGCATGCGACCGATCTGACGTATGAGGCGTTCACGGAGGACAGAGCGCTGTTCTACTGTGAGGTTTTGTACTACGTTTCACAGCTCCGCACGATGGATACGGATTTCGGTATCCTGCCTGTACCGAAATACGACGAAAAGCAGAAGAATTATATATCATTCGTAAACCCCGCCGCGTCGCTCGTCGGTATACCGGTATATCAGAAGACAAAGGACAACGGCAGAAGAAGCGGAGTTCTGCTTGAGGCAATGGCGTATTACGGATATAAATTCTTAACGCCCGCGTATCTTGAAAAGCAGATAAAGGGCAAATCCACGCGCGACACGGAATCCATCGAAATGATAGACCTTATAATGCAGAACCGCTCGTACGATCTTGAGCTCATACACGACTGGGGCTCTTTATCGACCTCGTACAGTCAGCTGATTTTCGATAACAAAAACAATTATGCTTCCTTATTCAAAAAGAGCTCTGCCGCTGCGGAGAAGAGAATAACGAACTATCTTAATTCAATAGAAAAAAACAATACATAGATCGGGAAAAACAATGTCTTTAAATTCGGTCAACTATTCAAGTAAAGAGTATAAAACCTCACGCCGGGCATACACGCTTGAGTGTATGTTCGAGTATTTCGTGTCCCTGCTCGTGGCGGACGCGTTCATTGCAAAGCTTCTTAAATATTTCGACACGAGCGACGCGCTCTGCGGTATAATATCGTCCTTTATATCGCTTTCTTTTCTGTTCCAGATCTTTTCCGTTCTTATAATGGGCAGGATAAGGAATACGAAAAAAACGGCGATAATCTTCCATACCGCCGCGCAGTTTCTGTTTGCATGTCTGTATTTCATTCCGTTTCTGCAGATAGATAACGGTACGAGGCAGATCATATTCATCATCTGCATCCTTGCCGCGTATTTCGGCAATTACTTCGTTACGAATCTCATATACAAATGGGGAAATTCATTCGTCGACCCGCATAAACGCGCGAGCTTTTCCTCAACAAAGGAAATGGTGTCGCTTTTCGCCGGGATGATAGTCTCTCTCGGCCTCGGTTACGCCATAGACAAGCTTGACGAAAGCGGTGATCTTACGCACGGCTTTCTTCTGTCAAGCGTTTGTATGCTCGTGTTCTGCGTCTCCGACCTCGTTTGTCTCTTATTCATAAAAAACGACGGGAAAAAAGAAGAGAAGACGGATATGCCGAAGCTGTCGGAGATAATGAAAAACACGCTCGGCAACAAAAATTACGTTCACACCGTTATTCTGAAATGCCTCTGGTGGGGCGCGACGTATACGACTATCGGCTTTCTCGGAACGTATAAGCAGGATGAGCTGTTTTACACGCTCGGAATGATACAGCTGATAAACATAATAGGCTGCGCCGGCAGATTTCTTCTGTCAAAGCTGTTCGGCAAATTCTCGGACAAACACGGATTTGTACGCGGTATACAGCTCGCCATGCTCGTCGCCGCCGCGGCGTTTGCGGTCAATATGTTTACCGCGCCGAAAACAAGATGGCTCATTATCGTTTTCGTTCTTTTGTATAACATAAGCCTGGCAGGGACGTTCCAGAATATGATAAACATATCCTACGCCTTCGTCGACGTCAGGTATTTCGTTCAGGCGGCGGCGCTCAAGGACTGTATCGCGGGAGTCTTCGGCTTTCTCTGCGCGCTTTTGTCGGGCAGGCTTCTCTCGGTGATACAGGAAAACGGGAACACCCTGTTCGGTATCCCCGTTTACGCTCAGCAGGTGCAGTCAGCCCTGTCGCTTCTGTTCGTCATTGCCGCGCTCATTTACTCGCAGATAACGCTCTCTCACAAGAAAACCATGCTGCAGTAGATTACAACCGTTCCGCGCGCCGGCGCTTTACGGCGGAGGGCGGGATATTGAAATGCCTGACGAAGGATCTGTAAAACACGGAATAATCTCCGAAACCGCATCTTGACGATGCGGTTTTTATACTGTAGCCCTCCGCTATGAGATTATACGCCAGATCGAGTTTTTTTGCCGTTATATACTGCCAAACGGAAATGCCGAGAGTATCTCTGAACAGACGGTTCACGTGCGAATTGCTGTAATGGAAAACGGATTCTATAAACGACAGATCGGATATCATATTCAGATTTTCGCCTATGTAATCTATCACGGCGTTCAACAGCTCCGTCCCGCCGTTCTTCTTGTTCCTGTGACCGGATGCGACGCCGGTTTTCCGTACTGCGTTGTGACAAAGCTCGTACAGTATGGCGCGGATGTACGTGAAATACATATCCGTATCCGTATCGGAGCGCTCGTCGCAGATACGCCGCATACACGATACCACGGTCGGACATACGGCGTTTTCTATTGTAAGAACGGCTCCGTTTTTACCTTTGAACGACCCGGCAAGAGAGGAGAGCAGAGCGTCAAGCTCCGCATTTTTACATATCTTCGGCATGAACTGCACCGCAAAGAATTCAAACGGAGCCTCGTGTATCAGAAGCCCGTGTTCCTCGTTTCCGAACATCAGCGCGGCGTCGTTCTTGCCGAGCTCGTATTCCGTATCGCCTATGACGATGCCGCAGTTTCCCTTCGTCACTATAAGTATTTCATGCGAGCTGTGGCTGTGGACCGGATAAGAAAAGCCGTCCGCGTTTTTTTCGTTTTTATGCACCGTGTATAATCCGTATATCTCCATACCGTTCGTCCTCCGCTTTTATTATATCATAAAAAAATTGTAATTGCAATATTTATGCGTAATTTTGCAATTGAAATTGCAAACATTTTATTGTAAAATTATACTGAAATACTATATAAAGGGGCGATAAAATGAAAAAACGGATAAGAGCGTTTTTATCAGTTGTTTTAAGTATCGTTATGATACTGCTTCTGGGCTGTGAAAAGCCGGTTGAAACACAGACGACCGGTGATATCACGGATACCGGAGCGGAGACGACAGCGCCGGAGACACCCGGCGAGGTATATGTTTATGACGACGGTATAAAGGAGGATAACGGGCAGAGCGGAACAGAAGCGCCCGAGCCGCAGAGTTATTCCTACAGCCAGAGCTTTGATGAAAAAATAAAATCCACCGATCCCGACTGGTACGTGAATAACGAGGGAACGCAGGCGGACGGCGTTTTCAGCAGCAAGACGAATCACGCGTATTTTGCGAACAAGCACAAAATAAAGGCGGATGCTTTCGTAGCTGAATGGGACCTCAACGCAAACAGGGGCGGCAACATAGACAATGTTTCCGAATATATAGGTCTGCGCCTGCCGGAATACGGCAACCAGTTCGCCGCCGTAGGTACGAACGGCATATGGCTTATGTTCCACGCGAACAGAGTCGGCGTTATTTCAACGTGGCCGGCGGTCAAGGCGTTCAACGTTGACGTAAACTTTTCAAAAACTCAGCGCGTGAGGGTAACGGACGACGTAAAGAACAACGTAATAACCGTCGAGGTGCAGAAGGACGGCGAATTCACGCCTCTGTTCTCGGCAGTCATAGAAGACAATAAGAACGTGACGCTGAAGGATGCGAACGGAAACGAAAAGGTAAAAACCACGTTTACCTACGATATAGGGACAAAAGGCTTCTTCTCGCTCTGGTCGTCCGGCGGCAACAGCGGCAGCGCGTACATCGACAACGTCGATATAAAATGGACGGAGGTCGCGCCCGAGCCTTATTATCCCGCCGATAAAACTCTTATCCGCGATCTTTATTCGGATACGTGGACGGCGACTGACGATCTTGACAGAGCCGTGGTCGACGGCGCCGCCGCTCCGCGCGACAAGCTTGTGGGTATGTTCTATCAGATATGGTTCACACCGACGAGCGTGACTTTTCCCGATCAGAAGATATACAATCACTATCAGACGTATCTCGACGGCGGTATCGAAGCCGTCAAAAAGGTCTATACTCAGGGACCCGTTGGCTGGGGACATTACTGGGGCGAGCCTTATTTCGGATACTATCTGACAAACGACCGCTGGATCATAAGAAAACACGCGTCAATGCTTACCGATATAGGCGTTGATTTCATATTCCTCGACGTGACGAACGGCAACCCGCAGTCGACGAGCTACAAGGCGATATTCAAGGAATACGAGCAGATGAGAAAAGAGGGGCTCGATACGCCCGACGTATGCTTCTTCTTAGCCGACAACGCCGATCTTGTGGAAAACGTCTTCCTTGAGCTCTGGGACGACGTTTATTCAACGGGACAGTACAGCGATCTGTACGTGATGTATGACGGAAAGCCACTTATCCTGGGAAATCTGAAAAGCGTTTCCAAACAGACGTCGCAGATAGTCAAAAACTTCACTTACCGCCGCTGCTGGGCGCTTAAGGAGAACGTGAAGAACGGAAAGGATTTCTGGACGTGGATGTGCGAGTCACCACAGGTCGCGTCATATAAATCCACAAAGGACAATATAGAAGAAATATCCATTTCGGCGGCGGTGCTTGCCAACACAAGCTCCGGCAGAAGCAGCGTGAGCGGCAAACAGCCGAAGGTAGGAAAGCTCCCGGACGGAAAAAGAGACGATTTCCAGTTCAATCTCGAAACGACGGGACAGGGACTTTTCTTCGCCGAACAGATGGAGCGCGCCGCGGACGTCGATCCCTACGTCGTACTTATCACCGAATGGAACGAATGGGCGGCGGGACGCTGGGAAGGCAACGGTCACCCGACGATAGCGAACACTTATATTTCGTGGTCCGAAAGTTATTACGTCGACTGCTTCAATCCCGAATTCAGCCGCGATATAGAGCCTATGAAGGGCGGATTCGGAGACAACTATTATTATCAGCTTGCAAAATTCATGCGCGAATTCAAGGGCAGCCGTCCGGCTCCCGCCGCGTCCGGTCAGCACGATATAACGCTTGACGGAGGGCTCGGTCAATGGGCTGACGTATGGCCCGAATACCGCGATACCACGGGCGACACGCTGCACCGCGATTCGCTCGGCAACGGCGGACTCGTAAAATACAAGAACGAGACGGGAAGAAACGATATAGCTTCCGCAAAGGTATCGAGAGCCGGCGGAAACACGTATTTCTTCGCCGTCTGCACGGATAAGCTCACCGCGCCGGAGGGTACGAACTGGATGAATCTGTTCATCAACATGGACTGCGACCATAAAACCGGCTGGTACGGCTACGACCTTATAATAAACCGCGACAACGGCTCGATAGAGAAGTTCAAAGACAACACGTGGGAGACTGAGAATATCGGTAAGGGCGAAATATACGTCGGTGAAAACCACGTCGTGATAAAGCTTGACGATAAAGTCTGCGGTTTAGGCGATGACTTTGATTTCAAATGGGCGGACAACTCGACTGAAACGGGCGAGATCATGCAGTTCCTCGATCTGGGCGACGCCGCGCCGAACGCAAGATTCAACTACGCGTACAGAAAGACAGCAAAGGAAACGCAGCTTACGGAAATCGTAAAGACGGCGGTCGGAGACGGCGCGTCATTCACGGCAAACAGACCTTACGCACTCTCAGACGGAAAAACCGTCCCGGTTTACGAAGTCGATACGGCAATCCTGCCCGAGATGCATAAAAACAGACTGTTCGTCCCCGCCGCATCGCTCGGTATCATAAAGGATATGAGCGCCGCCGTTTCAAACGGTACGGCGACCGTAACGTATAAAGACAAAACGTTTACGTTCAAGACGGACGGGACGGACGTGATATGCGGAAAAGACACTTACCGTATACCCATAGCTCCGTACGTCAAGGACGGCGTGCTTTACGTGCCGCTCAACGCCGCGGCGTATATAGCGGGACTGAATTACGCGCAGAACGACCTCGGTACCGCGTTCATAACGGCTCAGACCGCTGAAAATCCCGGACCGGTTCTCTCCGATCTGTATCTTTCGTATTGACAAACAAGAAAAAACAAAGTATAATATAGGAAAACGGCAAAGGATGTGCGTATGAAAAACAGAGCTTTGAAAATTGCCGCGGCTGTATTATGCTCTCTGTTCACGATCCAGCCGGCATTGATAACGTCGGCTTCTTCGGTCGTGCGGAATTCACGGTTCGAATGCGAGGACGCGGAGGTTTTTGACAAAAACGGAAGAAAGATCTCAACGCCAAAACTGGCGGACAAAGACGCCTCGGGCAAGGCGGTCGCCGGAAGCACCGGCGGCAAGTATTTCCGCTTTTATAACGCGGCTGAGGGCAACGTGATACATATCGCCTACGCAACGCATTTTACGGATACGATAGACCTTTATATACGTTATCCCGGCGAGGAAGATTTCAGATACGCCGGAGTCATACCGTTTTCAACGTCGAACTCATGGGAAATGAAGTCGTCGTATATCGCGACGTCGCCGGCAGTCTATATCCCCGAGGGCGCCGATATACAGATAAAGCCCAATATCGACGTAAATCTGGATTGTCTGTGGATAACGAGCGAGGCGCCGACTGCAAAGCCGCCCGAAAACACCGTCGCCGCCGGCGCATTGTCCGACAAAGCGAAAAACGATATAATGGCGCCGTACGCCGAAAGCCTGCGCCTGACGGAGGGCGAAAAGATAAGCTTCAAAGCGCCGGGAGACGGCGAATACAACGTCGTCAGCCTGTCGTACTGCGCGGAAGGTCCGGCGTCCGTCAGGATAACGTGCGGCAACTCGGAGCCCGGCAAAAAAGACCTGCCCGCGACGGGCAGGCGCGCGTACGTCACAAGCGGCGAAAAAGTCGCCTTATACCGGGGCGGCGACGAATTGACCGTCGAATGTATAAAGGGCGGACTTGAGCTCGGCGCGGTGTCGGTGCATTACGCGCCGGAGCCGGATACCGTAAAAATCGGCGGCAGGCGCGGAGCGGAACGCCTCACGGTATCACTCGACGGCGTCTGGGCTTTCGATGCGGAAGCTCTGCCTCAGTCGGACAAGATACCCGAAACCGTGCCGGACCTCGATTTCATAAACTCGATACCGGTTCCGGGGCTTTATCACTCGGCAGCCATACCCTGCGGCTCCTGTTCCGGCAAGGCTGTATGGTACAAAAAGACCGTTGTGCTTGAAGATACGCCGGACGACGGCAGAGCTCTTTTGTATATCGGCTCCGCGGAATACGGCAGATATATATACGTAAACGGCAGATACGCCGGAAAATACGAATACAACTATTCTCATTCATACACCGATATAACACAATATCTGAAACCCGGCGAAAACGAGATAGCCGTTATGCTCGGCTCGTTTTCACATCAGTACAAGGATAAAAGCACGGAGGCGCACGTTCTGTTCGACGGAGAGTCGACGGAGGACGAACCCGGATTTACCGGCTCCGTAAAACTGATACTCACGGGAGAATCTTATATTGAAAAGCTGCAGACCGCGCCGGATATCGAAAACGGCGCGCTCGATCTGTGGGTAACGCAGAGCGCGGACCGCGCCGCCGATATGACCGTCTCCGTCTATGAGCTCGGCGTTTTCAAAAACGGCGAGCCGTCGCAAGAAGAGGTAAAGGTCGCAGAGATATCAAAGAAAACCGACCGTCGCGAGACGGAATTTCAAGGGATAAAGCTCGACGGCTTTTCACGCGGAAAATGCTGGACGCCCGAAAATCCGTTTTTATACCGCGTTGAGGTTAAAACCGACAGCGATTCGTATTCGGCGCGTTTCGGTATGCGCACGTTCGATTTCGACCCGGAAAAGCATTACGCGCGGTTGAACGGCGAAAAGCGTTATCTTTTCGGCACAAACGTCGCGATCGAGCGCTATTTCGACGATCCGCTCTGCGGGACGACCGTATGGCAAAAGGACTGGGTGCGAAAGCTTTATTCCGAATTCAAAGACGTCGGCTGGGTGTGCTTCCGCACGCATCTCGGACATGCGCCGGAATTATGGTTCGATATTGCGGACGAGGCGGGCGTTATGATATTCGACGAATACCCGATATGGGGCGATTCGGACGGATGCACCGCAAAGTCGATAATGCCCGAAATTTACGCGTGGATCGACGCGCGCGCCAATCATCCGTCGCTTATTGTCTTCGACGCACAGAACGAGGGCAGGGACGCGGCTTTCACCGACGAGATGATACGTCTCGGGCGCGAATACGACAGACAGCGCCGCCCGTGGGACAACGGCTGGCGGCCGCCGGTCGGTGAAAACGACCCGGTCGAATGTCACCCGTATATAATCGGCGCGCAGGGCATACGCGGACTTTCCGCGATGAACGTAAAGGAGCCGATAGTTACCACGGCGGATATAGGCTGGGGATATAAAAACTATAAAAATCATCCGTTTATTATAAACGAGCACGGCGAATACTGGATAAACCGTCAGGGCGCCGCGATGTCCGGAACGGAGGGAACGTGGAAAGCAGCGTATCCGAAGGCGACAAACGGGGAAAGACTTGAGATCTACGCCGATCTGATGGCGGCTCAGGTGGAAAAATTCCGCTCCGGGCGCGCATATACCGGCATCCTCTTCTTCTGCGGGCTCGGCTCGTCGTTTCCCGACGCAAGGGGCGTGACGTCTGACGTTTTATCGCCTGACGTGTCGACCGCAAAGACGCTGCAGATAAGGCCTTATACGAAAGAACGGCTTAAAGACGCCTTTGCCGGCGTAGGCGTTATGATAAACAAATTCGTTGAAAAAGCGAAGCGCGGCGAGGAAATATCGCTCCCCGTCGTGCTGACGAACGACACCGGAGAAAAGATCGAAGGTCTGCCGGTTACGGTAAAAATAAAAAGCGGCGACAAGGTGCTTTTCAGGGAGACGAAAACGGTAAACCTCGATACGGCGTTCGACAAGTCGAAGGGGATCGGCAAAACGTCGTTTGCCGTTACCGTGCCGCCGTATAAAGAGGTCTGCGGAGACGGGACGGTTTTGCAGGTCACGGCGTCTTATGAGATAAACGGCGAAGTTGTGTGCAGTCTGCGCAAATGGACGGTAAACGGCGGTCCGTATTCGGAAGAGCCGTCGCCGGAATTTGAGACCGAAGCTGAGACCGTGACCGAAACGGAAGAGATCACACAAGCCGCATCGGAAGCGGCGGTTGAAACGGTATCGGAAACGGAAACCGAAGCAAAGGAAACAACGGACGCCGGAGCAGCCGGAAAGAAAAACAGCGCTTTCGTTCCCGCGATCGTATGCGCGGCGGCGGCAGCGGCGGCTGTAACGGCGGCCGTGACAATAAAGAAAAATAAGCAACGGAAGGAAAGAAAATGAAAAAACGTGTTTTATCAACAGTTTTGTCCGTGTTGTTCGTCTTATCCTGCGCCGCGGGCTGTACGCCTGCCGACGTTGACACGACGGACGTCGTAACGACCGCGGCGGAAACGGAGCCGCAGACGGCGGAAACGAAGACGGAGACGGACGCGGAGACGGAACCCGAACCCGAGGAGGTAAGATCCGCGGAAATAAACGTCACTTCGTTTGCCGTATCGGATAAAATAACTCTGTCTTACGGGCTTAAAACAAATCCCGCGGAGCTTGACGGAAGGATACGCGTCACCGCGGTGTCGGAGGACGGAAAAACCGTTGAAAACACGTTTGACAAAACCGGCGAAGCGGAGCTTGAGGCTCCTGCCGACGGCGGCGTCATAAACGTAAAAATCGCATTTGAGGACGAAGGCGGCGAAGTTCTTGATACTGCGGAGCTGAAAGCGAAAGACGGACTCGTTCAGCTGACGGAGGACGCGATACGCCTCGTCGTCGCAGAGATGACGGACGATGAAAAGGCGCATCTTGTGACCGGAGTCAGCAAGCCGAAAAAGGTCGGCGCGTCCGGCGGCACGTACGAGATAAAACGCCTCGGAATTCCGTCCGTAACAGTAAACGACGGACCGGCGGGCGTAAGATACAACACGTCGGTATGGTATCCGTCGATAATGAATATAACTTCATCCTGGGACGGCAGCCTTATATACGGCGTAGGCGAGGGGATAGGCAGGGATTCGCTTGCTCTCGGTATAGATATAGTCCTTGCTCCCGGTATGAATATACAGAAAAACGTGCTCGGAGGGCGCAACTTTGAATATTGCTCCGAGGACCCGCTTTTAACGGCGTTTTCCGCGTCCGCATACGTAAACGGTATGCAGTCCGCGGGCGCCGGAGCGTGTCTGAAACACTTTGCGGCAAACGATCAGGAGACGAACAGAGGCTCGGCAAGCTCCGCCGTGACGGAGAGGGCTTTGCGCGAGATATATTTAAAGCCGTTTCAGCTGGCGGTCAAAACCGCGGATCCGTGGTCTGTTATGTCATCATACAACCAGTTGAACGGCACCTATACGTCGATAAACAAGGACCTTTTGACGGGGATCCTGCGCGACGAATGGGGCTATAAGGGCACCGTGATGAGCGACTGGGGCTCTGCGGGTGCGATCGTGGATAAAGTGAACGCGCAGAATGACCTTAAAATGCCGGGCGACGCTGACGACGCGGAAAACGTGCTTGCCGGGATCAAGAACGGCAAGGTCGACAAAGACGTGCTCGATCTTTGCTGCGAGCATATACTGTATACGGTGACGAAGTCTCCGACGTTTATGAAGCTTGAAATGAATCACAAGGTCGATTTCAAGGGCAACGGCAAAATCGCGTCCGACGCCGCGGCGGATACTCTCGTGCTTCTGAAAAACGAAAACAAAGCGCTGCCCTTTGCCAAAGGCACGTCCGTCGCCGTTTTCGGTAACGGCGCGTACAAGACCGTTTTCGGCGGTTCGGGCTCGGGCGGAGTAAGTCCGCAGAAGACCGTGACGATAGCGAAGGGGATCAGCTCTAACGCGAATCTGACCGCTTACGATGAAAAGAAAAACATTTTCAAAAACTGTGAGGATCACAGCAAGACCGACCCGTCAAAGGACAAGGTCGTGACGGTCGAATACGCGGAAAAGTGCGCTGACGGCGCTGATACCGCGGTGATAGTCATAACGCGCGGCTCTACCGAGGGAGCGGACAACAACGTCACAAAGGGAGATTTCCTTCTGAACGATACGGAGTTCGATATGATAAGCCGCGTGTCGGACGCTTTCCACGCTAAGGGCAAGACGGTCACGGTACTCATCAATACGGGTTCTCCGATCGAGGTCGTATCATGGCGCGACCTTGTTGACGCCATACTTTTCATAGGCTATCCGGGACAGAACGCGGGCGAAGCCGTCGCAAAAGTGCTTTCGGGCGAGGTCAACCCCAGCGCAAAAACGACTATGACGTGGCCCGAAGCGTACAGCGACACGGCGTGCTGCAGATATTTCCCCGGAAACCCCGGCAAAAGCGTTTACTATGATGATATATACGTAGGTTACAGATATTACGAAACGTTCGGCATCAAGGTCGCCTATCCGTTCGGTTACGGCCTTTCGTACACTGAATTCGATTATTCCGATTTCTCCGTAAAGGAGAATAAGGACGGCACGTTCACCGCCTCCGTAAAGGTGACGAACAAAGGCGGCGCCGCCGGCAGAGAAGCGGTGCAGATATACGTTTCAAAACCCGAAACGACGCTTGAGCAGCCGTCATATGAGCTTTGCGGTTTTGCAAAGACCGCGCTTCTGCAGCCGGGCGAGTCTCTGACAGTTGTTATTGACATAACAGCGGACGATCTGTACAGTTACGACACCGAAAACAGCCGCTATATAGTGGACAAAGGCGTTTATAAATTCCACGCCGCGTCGTCCGCCGGCGATATGTACGGCGAAGATACGGCAGAGATAAAGGAAATGCGCGTCGTATATGACGTTGAAAACCGCTGCATCCCGTCGCCAATGCCCGATCATATAATCAAATCCGGGTTTAAGATACCGGAAAAGAGATCCGAAGACGACGTTATAGCGACGTTTGACAACGTGAAAAAGAGCGGAAAATCATACACCGTTGACCTTGAAAAGGAATACGAGGTCGGACAGATAGAAATGACCTGGAACGGTCTGAACGGACCCGTCACGATAAGTACCGCGGGCGAAGATCAAAAATTCGTAAGATACGACCTGTTCGAGTCGTCCGGGCTTGTTATGTTTGAGAAAAACCTGCACGGGATCAAAGCGAGATACATAAAAATAGATCCCGTAAACACCGCATCTCTGACCGACGTTAAGGTATATGTCGTGAGGGACGAAGAAAGAGAAGAGCATAAGGCGTATGAAAACCTGGCGCTTAAAAAGAGCGTCAAAGCCGCGTCGGTAGAGGGAAATCTGTACGCGAAAAACGCCGTTGACGGAAATCTGACGACGCGCTGGGGCTCTCTGCCGTCTGGTCAGTCGTGGCTTACCGTGGATCTCGGAGAGGTGAAGCAGATAAAAGGCATGATGCTTTATCTTGAAGCCGCGTGGGTGCCTTACCGCGTGGAATACTCAAACGACAACAAGGATTTCACAACGCTTGCATCATTCGGTGCGGGCGAGGTATTCGTAAAGCTTAAAGATCTTGATACCGAAGCGAGATACGTACGCTTCATCCGTGAGGGTGAGAACTGGTTCAGTATCTATGAGGCGGAGATATACGGCTGATAACAGCATAAAAAAATCCGGGCTTGCCGCGTTTATCGCGGCAAGCCCGTTATTGCTGTTGATACAGGCTGACTTATCAGTAGTTGTATTTTAATGATATTTCCGCTTTTTCCGTACCGCCGTCTGACGTGAATTCTCCTATGGATATTCTCACATCCACGCCGGTACCGTCATTCCATTCAAGGCCGGATACGGTACATGGTCCGTGGAAAAGATCTTTGTCGGATACAAGATAATAGAAATCTTCGTCTATTTCGGTGGAACCGTCGGCGCAGATCAGGTCTATGAGCTTTATGTCCGAGCTGCCGTTGTTATACAAAGTTATATTGCTCAGATGATATAACCCGGACGCGTTCATGTCCGGATCGAGCCCGGCGGATATATGCCACAGCATCACTCCCGTTTCGGAGGGAAGCCCGCAGTTCATATCTTTTTTATACTCGTTTGCTCCCGTCGGAGTGTACAGAGCGACGATATAATACTCTTCAAAATACGTTTTGCCGAAATCCTTTGATATGATCAGCGCGTCACCCGTCTCTGCAAACGAACGCAGCGTTATTTCGCAGTCGGCGCCGAAAACGACAGTGGGATTTATCCAGCCGAGTATGGCTTTTGAGTAAGGATCGAGGTCTCCCTGAGACGCGTCCATCATACCGAACGATCCGATGCCTCCCTTGACGCCGCCGGACGCATAATCATAGTAGTCGTCAAGACCGAGAGCGTGACCGGTCTCGTGAATAAGCACCTCGCAGTTTATATCAAGATACTCCTCTGTCAGCTTGCCGTCCTCTCCCGTGTGCTTAGCGGCGGGACGGTCGAAGAATTCATAGCCCATCCAGATGTAACCGTCCGCATACACGTCGTCAAAGATTTGCAGATCTTTTGAATAAGTGCTGAAGTATGCCCACCAGAAATCCGACTGCGACGTGTTTTTCTGATCATAAAACGGCGCAAGATATATCATATAAACGCAGTCTATAAAATAATCGTCGTTTTGGTCGTACATAGAATAATCTATTTCGCCGTCATAATATTTCAAGGCGTTGATCAGATATCTTTCGTCACGCGATCCGCCGGAGCTATAAAGATCGTAAGCTTCACCCGTCTGATATACGTCAAGTATCCGCGCCGTTATATTCAGCCGTCCGTACGAAACGTCGCGGTAATAACCGCAGAGCGAATACCAGCCCGTCTCCTCCTTCGTACCGTTGAAGGCTTTGTCAAGCCTGTCGCGTATCTGATCGGGTGTGCCGTATTTCTCATAATCCGTGTTCTCAAATCCTATCGGAATGACAAGCACGCTGACGTCTCCCGAGGACGGAAGGGATGAAAGCAAATTCGCCTCTTCAAGCCCCGTCTCTTCAAGCGTGGGGTAAGACACGTTTTCGCTGATCCCGGGCGTCATGACGGTAAGCGTGATCACCGCTTCGTATCCGTTGTATGAGATTACCGCGTTATATACGCCGGTTTCATATTTATAACCGTCGCATACTACCGTATATTCGTCAAAAGAAAGGAATCTGTGCGTGCCGTCCTCTTCTCTGAAGCCTAACTCAAGATCCGAAAGAGCTTCGCGCAGAGTGACGGGATCCCGCACGGTTTTTGAGGTATAGCCCGGCAGAAGACCGAATTTCAGACCGGCTTTTGTCTGCCGGGTCAGATTGATGCATATATCGTACCCCTCGAGCGACAGAGCGACGCGGAGCAGATCGAATTTTGTACCCGGCTGTACTTTTTTGCAGATCTCGTTGAACAGAGGTACATCATACGGGGTGACGGTCAGAGAAAGCGTATTGCCGCGGCTGTCCGTAACTCTTACCGTTCCGCCGGGCTCGCCAAGCTTTGATCTGTCTATGCTTATTCCCGTCAGATCCACGGTCTTTCCGACCATAGAGTAATATAAACCGTCAAAATCATCCTCGGACGCATAACTGATCTCTTCCGGCAGTCCGATCGCCTCTATATCGTTTTCGCTTGTCACGACTATATATTTCAGACGGTCCTTGACCTCTATCCTGCCGTAAACCGCGATCTTCTCGCCGACAAACACGGGTCCGGTACGTCCGATGCCCCGGAGGAGTACGAGCATCCCCCTTTTGCCGTCGTCGATGTAAACCTTGCAGTCTTCGTTTGAAGACGAATTAAACGCCGTGACGTGTCCCGTTACGTTATATACTTCTTCGCCGCCTGTTTTATCATAGCAATCCGATATGCTGTCGCCGGGCAGACCGCCTTTGGGTTCCGTCTCGTATTCGGGAACGTCGAAAGAGGTGACGCCGGTTTTGCAGAGAAGCACCTCATAAGTTCTCTCTGTGACGCTTCCGGCGCAGTCAACGACGGATTCCGCGTATACCGTAAGGTCGCTGCCGGATATCGTTATCTTTATGCTGACGAATTCCTCCGGATAATAATCGATATCACTGCTTTCCCAGTCTATTACGCCGTTATCGAAGAAGAAATCCTGTCCCGCGTCGTCTTCGCATCCTTTTTTTGCGATAAAAACGTTATCCGAAACACGGTCATACAGGGACGGATCTATTATGAGATTGAATTCCCTGGTGTTCAATCTGGCGAGCATTAGATACGTCGGCCAGTCAAAGCTTTTGCCGTACCATTTGTGCTGATGCGTTCTCTCATAGATAAGGTCCGAGATTCCTTCTCTTTCATTGAGCACGGTGTAAAATTCCTGCCGGAAGGAATATTCGCCTTCCGCCTCGTCTTCCGCGTTTAGCGTAATCAGGAGATGATCGTAACCTTCCTTATGTTCGCAAACCTGTCTGTTGTCAAGGATCCCGTTTTCATAAAAGGTCTCTTCAAGCGTATATGAAGACAGATCCGCCCGTTTTACGAAAAGCTCAAGTTCGTTTTCCTTCGGTGTTTCACCGCTCAGATATTTGAAAAGCGATACGACGTCCTTGTTGTTGACACTGCCGTCCCCGTTGAAATCGTATGCGGTCTCATCCTCCGCTTTATCGTCGCCGGAAACGTATCTGAACAAGGCTATAACGTCTTTGTTGTTCTCTCTGCCGTCGCCGTTCACGTCGGCGGCAGCCGACGCGGCGACCGCGGCGACTGCCGACATAAGAGCGCAGACTATCGCAAAAACGGATTTTCTGATTTTTGTATTTTTTTCCATCGTTAAAGACTCTTTTTATATTTCAGATTCAGTCTCTTGTCACGGCGCCCATGCTCTTCAGCTGCATTTTGCGCTCGTACATCAGGCTGTCCGCTCTTTTGAAAACGTCGTGGAAGGAGCTGTCCGATCCGGGCTCGTATTCGGCGATGCCGAGAGAAGCCACGACCCTGCCGCTTCCGATATTCGACTCTATCTCGGCGTTTATATCCTTTAGGATATCGCCGCGCGTCTGATAATCGTGCCCTTCGGCAAGTATGACGAATTCGTCTCCGCCTATGCGGTAAACAGGACTGTGCTTGAAATATTCGCACAGCATTTTGCACGCCGTTTTTATGTATTCGTCGCCCGCCTTGTGACCCATCGTATCGTTTATCATCTTAAGACCGTTCACGTCGCAGACGACGACGGCGAAATCCCTGACGTCGCCTTCTGCGATCATTGCTTCAAGGTTTTCCTCAACCAAAACAAAGGCGTGCTTGCTCTTTACGCCCGTCAGCGGATCCGTGAAAGCGACGGTACGCGCCTCGTCGCGTTCCTTCGTCGCTTTTTTCTCCCATTTTTTCATTGATATGTGGTTGACGAGCAGAACGACGAGCGAAACGCCGAACAGACCCGTGATTATCATAAAGCTCGTTTTGTCGGCGTTGTGCAGACGCTGCCGCTGTACGGCGAAAAACTCGTCTCCGTCCGCGTCGGTTA